>ERZ772867.85-NODE-85-length-130685-cov-23.174439_pt1 | contig 130685 bp, 107 predicted proteins | sample MGYA00511341_ERZ772867 | MGnify/ENA primary metagenome ERZ772867 (study PRJEB29015, sample SAMEA2737707) | human gut metagenome | biome: human gut; feature: human-associated habitat; material: faeces | place: China | collected 2012 ... | reverse complement strand
ATCCGCGTTGGCGAATCTGGCGCATCCGCGTTGGCGGAAATGGTGAAATACGTTGATGAAAATGGTGAAAAATACATTGACGCTAACATCAACACCGCGAGGTCGCTGCTCACCACCGCCCCGGAGGGGCTCAGGTCGAGGTTCCGCGGGATGGCGGGGCCGAGGCTGATGGAGGAGCTCCCCTCCGTGCGCGCCGAGGGCGCGCTGGGCGCCGCGCTCGGCGCGCTGGCGGACCTGTGGGCGGCGGCGCGCGACGCGGCGCTCGACATGGAGCGCGCGATCGAGGCGTCCCTGGAGGAGAACTGCCCCGCCCTGCTGGCGATGTACGGGTGCGGGCCCGTGAGCGCGGCCAAGCTCGCGGTCGCGGCCGGGGACAACCCGGACAGGCTGCGCTCCGAGGCGTCGTTCGCGGCGATATGCGGGGCCTGCCCCATCCCCGCCTCGAGCGGCAAGACCGTGAGGCACAGGCTCAACAGGGGCGGCGACCGGCAGGCGAACAGCGCGCTGCACGAGATCGCGAGGCAGAGGGTCATGCGCGACCCCGAGACCGCCGAGTACGCCGAGAGGGCCAGGGCGCGGGGGAAGAGCGACAGGGAGGTCATGAGGTGCCTCAAGCGCTACGTGGCCAGGGAGGCGTACCGGGCGCTGATGCGCCCGCACGAGATCAGGAGGCCCGAGGACGCCTCGGAGCTCGTGGCGGCCAGGCGCGCGGCGAGGGTCAGCCAGGTGAGGGCGGCGTCCATACTGGGCACCAGCGAGAAGTACATCTCGATGCTGGAGAGGGGCCAAAGGGAACTCAAGCCCATAAGGAGGGCCTACGAGGCATGGGTCGAGGCGGGACTTCCGCTCGATTGGGACAGGCAAGCCTTCGAGGCCGAGCGCAAAATGAATTCTAAAAAACACCTTGCCAAATAGGAGCGTCAGACCAGTGTGGCGCCTTGTCCGCGGCTCCGATGGAGCAGGACAAGGCGCCACACATGGTCGAGGACGTTCTGAAAACTAAGCCCGGCCCCCCGCCGGACAGGTCCATCGCTACTCGCAGAGCAGCTTGGCGATCTGGACGGCGTTGGTTGCCGCGCCCTTACGGATTTGGTCGCCGCAGCACCAGAAGGTGATACCGCGCGCGGCCTCGGGGTTCGAGATGTCGCGACGCACGCGGCCGACCCAAATCAGGTCCTGGTCGGACGTATCCATCGGCATGGGGAAGCGGTCGTGTGCATCCTCGGCGCTCATGTCGTCAACCAGCTTCACGCCGGGAGCGGCAGCCAGCGCAGCACGGGCCTCCTCGACCGTAATATCGCGCTCAAACTCGAGCGTAATGCTCTCGGAGTGCGAACGCAGCACAGGCACGCGCACGCAGGTGCAGTTCACGCGCAGCTCGGGCAGATGCATGATCTTACGGCCCTCGTTTTGCAGCTTCATCTCCTCGGAGGTAAAGCCTTCCTCCTTGACGCCACCAATCTGCGGAATCAGGTTGCTCGCCAGCTGGGCGGCAAACGCGCGCGGCTCGGGAATCTCCTCGCCGCGGCCAAGGGCGGCCAGCTGAGCCTCGAGCTCGGCCATACCGGGAGCGCCGGCACCCGAAGCCGCCTGATACGTCGAGACGATCATGCGCTTCACGCCGGCGAGCTGATGCAGCGGCCACGTGGGAACCAGGCCGATGATGGTCGCGCAGTTGGGATTGGCGATAAGGCCGTGATGCCACTTGATATCGTCGGCATTGATCTCGGGCACGACCAGCGGCACCTCGGGATCCATGCGGAAGGCATGGCTGTTGTCGACCACGACGGCGCCGCGCTTGACGGCCTCGGGCAGTAGCTCCTTCGCGATGTCGTCGCCGGCAGCGCCGAGTACGATGTCGCAGCCCTCAAAGGCCTCGGGGCAAGCCTCTTCAATCACAACCTGCTCGCCGCGGAACTCAACGGTCTTGCCCGCGGAGCGTGCACTCGCCAGCAGCTTGAGCTTACCGACCGGGAACTCCTGCTCGTTGAGGCACTCGAGCATCTGGGTGCCCACGGCTCCCGTCGCGCCCAAAATAGCAACCGTGTACTGTTTCATGCTTCCCCCTTTAAAGGTTGTGGCTTTTGCCCGCACGCCGAGCAGGCCAATTATTGTTGCCAGTGTATACAAGAACGGGGCGGGCACGAAACCCGCCCCGTCGAAACGAAACCGAAACGAAACGCCCCGCCGTAGATTTTTGAAACATGACCCAAAAATCTACCGAGCAGTCGCTACTTTTTGAGCGCAGCCAGAGCGGGATCGACCGGCGCGGGAGCCTCCAAGTCGGAAACCTTCACAATGCCGTTCTCATCGGAGAAGGCACGGTAAATGGTCTGAATCGCCAGGTCGAAGTCCTTCTCCTCGACGCCGATAATGATGTTGATCTCGTCGCAGCTCTGCGAAATCATGCGCACGCTCACGCCGGCCTGGCCAAGCATGCCAAACAGGTGACCAGAGATGCCGGCACGACCGCGCAGGTTGCGGCCAACGGTAGCGATAAGTGCCAAGCCCTCGACAACCTCGATCTCGAGCGGCTCGACCTCCTGCTGAATGTCGCCCACGAGCGAGTACAGCGAGTCGTGAACGTCCTGCTCCTGCACCACGGCGCCAAAGCGGTCGACGCCGGTGGGCATGTGCTCGACGGAGACGTCATAGCGCTCGAAGACCGAAAGCGCACGGCGCATAAAGCCGACGCGGGGCTTGGTGCGGTCGCGGGCGACGTTGATGGCGACAAAACCGCGCTTGCCGGTCACGCCGGTAATGATGGGCTCTGCCTCGCCCTCGTCAGCCGTCTCGCTAATGATGGTGCCGGGGTCCTGCGGCGCATTGGTGTTCTTGATGACCAGCGGAATACCCGCCTCACGCACGGGGAACACGGCCTCCTCGTGCAGGACGCTTGCACCCATGTACGAAAGCTCGCGCAGCTCCTCGTAGGTAACGCGGGCGATGGGCTGAGCCTCGGGAACAATACGCGGATCGGCGGAATAGAAGCCCGAGACGTCGGTCCAGTTCTCGTACAGGTCGGCGCCCAGGCACTTGGCCAGGATCGAGCCCGAGATATCGCCGCCGCCACGATCGAGCAGCTTGATCTGACCCTCACGCGTCGCGCCATAGAAACCGGGCATAACAAAGCCGCCCTGTTGACCGTACTCCTGCACCAGCTCGGAGGTGCGATTCATGCTGAGCGTACCGTCGTGATGGAACGCCACAACCGTCGCGGCGTCCAGGAACGGCAGGCCCAGGTACTCGGCCATCAAGCGAGCGGTGAAGTACTCGCCACGGCTCACGAGCTCCTCGGTAGAGTAGCCGCCCGAGCGGGCGCGCTCGGCAAAGGCCGCGAACTCCTCGCGGATGGGATAGGTGAGCTCCAGCTCGTCAGCGATATCAAAATAGCGCTGGCCAATGTCCTCGAGCAGCTCCTCACACGACACGTGGTACTTAACGTGCGCATTGACCAGATAGAGCAGGTCGGTCACCTTGGTGTCGCCCTTAAAACGGCGACCGCAGGCGGAAACCACCACAAAACGGCGGGCAGGGTCGGCATCGACGATGGCCTTGATCTTCTTAAAGTGTTCGGCGTCGGCGACCGACGAGCCGCCAAACTTGGCAATCTTAATCATGGGCTTGAGGTTACCTTTCTAAAAGCCTCTGCAAACCTGTTTTGCGCGCTCTGATACCATGGTTTCACCGATTGGGACCAAGGCATCCGAGGAGCAGTGTTATATGGGAACTTATCATAGTACACGAGGACGCACTTTATCGTGCTCAAGTAAGGTGGCAATCCGCACCGGCATCGCTCCCGACGGGGGTTTGTTTGTCTCGGACGAGCTCGGCACCCAGCAGGTCGATATCAGCTCGCTTGCAGATAAATCGTACTTTGAAATCGCTCAAGATGTGTTGGGAATGTTACTGAATGATTACACGGCCGAAGATATTTCGGCGTGTGTCGACGAGGCATACCACGGCACGTTTGCGAGTGAAGAGGTTACGCCGCTCGTCAAACTCGACGCTGCGCCGGGCGCTGATGCCCCTCAGACCTATGTGATGGAGCTCTTTGGCGGCCCCACGAGCGCCTTCAAGGACGTCGCCCTGCAGATGCTCCCCCGTCTGATGGCCCGCACTTCCGCCAAGGACGGCGGCGCCGAGCGCATCATGATCGTCACCGCCACGTCGGGCGACACGGGCAAGGCCGCGCTCGCCGGTTTTGCCGACGCTCCGGGCACGGGCATCACCGTTTTTTATCCCGAGGGCAAGGTCAGCCGCGTTCAGAACCTGCAGATGTCCACGCAGGAGGGCGATAACGTCGCCGTCTGCGGCATCCGCGGCAACTTTGACGACGCCCAGAGCGCCGTCAAGCGCATCTTTGCCGATAAGGAGCTTGCCGAGCGCCTGGAGGCCGCTGGCACTGTGCTTTCGAGCGCCAACTCCATCAATGTCGGCCGTCTGGTACCGCAGGTCGTCTACTACTTTGCCGCCTATGCGCAGCTGCTGCGCGCTGGCGCCATCGAGGCCGGCGACGCCGTTGAGTTCTGTGTGCCCACCGGCAACTTTGGCGATATCCTGGCCGGCTACTACGCCAAGCGCATGGGTCTGCCCGTCGCCAAGCTCGTCGTGGCGAGCGACAAGAACAACGTGCTTGCCGACTTCCTGACCACCGGCGTCTACGACCGCAACCGTCCGTTCTTCACGACCATCTCGCCATCGATGGACATCCTCATCAGCTCCAACCTGGAGCGCATGCTGTACTTCCTGTCCGACGGCGACTGCGAGCTCGTTGCCGGCCTTATGGAGCAGCTTGCCCAGCTCGGCCGCTACGAGGTGCCCGCCGAGCTGCTGGCCAAGATTCAGGGCGTCTTTGGCTGCGGCTGGGCCAGCGAGAACGAGGTTCGCGCCGCCATCAAGAGCTGCTGGGATGCGAACGACTACGTGATCGACCCGCACACCGCCTGCGGCTATCACGTCTTTGAGCAGGTCGCTCCCGCCGAGGGCGCCAAGGCCCGCGTGTTGCTTTCGACCGCCAGCCCCTACAAGTTCCCGCGCGCTTGCTGCGATGCCCTGGGCCTCGACGTGCCCGAGGACGATTTTGAGGCTATGCGTGTGCTCGAGCAGGCCACCAACACGGTCGCCCCGACCCAGCTCGCCGAACTCGAATCCAAACCCGTCCGCTTCGAAGACGTCTGTGACGTCGATGAGATGGCCAACTACGTAGAGTCTGCAGCAAAACGAATGAGCACCAACTAGATCCCTTATTAAGCGCCGGCGAAAGCCGGCGCACCTTCTTTTTATTTAGCTTTCGGGATGATGACGAGCATGCGAGCGGGTCTGGCCGTTTAGTTCGTCGCGAGTTCCGCACGAGCCGGAAAGCACTTAATGTGCTTTCCGAGCGAGCCAGGACTGCCCGAGCAGCGAACTAAACGGCCAGACCCGCCCAGGAGGACCCACATGATCAAAATCACCGTCCCAGCAACCAGCGCCAACCTAGGCATCGGCTACGACACCCTCGGCATGGCCGTCAGCCTCTACTCGCACTTCACCTTCGAGCGCGCCGACAAGCTCACCATCACGGGCTGCCCCGAGGAATTCCAAAACGAGAACAACCTGGTCTACGTGAGCTTTGTCGATGCGCTGGCCGCATGGGGCGAGCCGGCTTTCCCCGTCGCTATCGACATTCAGACCGACGTGCCCGTCGCCCGCGGCCTGGGTTCCAGCTCCACCTGCGTCGTCGCTGGCATTATGGCTGCCGCCGCGCTGACAGGCCACACCGTCGACCGCGCCGAGCTCGTCCGCATCGCCACCGAGGTCGAGGGCCATCCCGATAACGTCGCCCCCGCTATCCTGGGCGGCGCCGTCTGCTCCTTTACGCCGACCGACTCGCTGCCCCAGTGCCTGCGCTACGAGGTAAGCAACAAGCTACGTTTTATTACTGTGATTCCGCCCTACGAGGTGCACACGAGCGAGGCGCGCAAAGTCGTGCCGCAGGAGATTCCGCTCTCCACCGCCGTGTGGCAAATGGGCCGCATAGCCGGCATGACGCGCGGATTGGAGACTGGTGACCTGGACCTGATTGCCGCCGCTAATGACGACCGCATTCAGGAGCCCTATCGTCGCCGTCTTATTCCCGACTACAACGCCGTGCGCGACACCTGCCTTAACGGCGGCGCCAAGACCATCTGGATCAGTGGTTCGGGCTCGACCCTCATGGCCGTAACCGACGACACCATCGTGGCAAAGTTCCTGCAGGTCAAGCTGCGCGAGCAGTTCCCCAAATGCGACACGCACATTCTGACGTGCGACACCGAGGGCGCTCAAATCGAGTACCTGTAGACATCGCCGATCGGTCTGTCCGGGCCACCCAGGGGCATCCCCTTAAAAACGTCCTCGCACTTGAGGCCCGCTTATCCCGCTCCTTCGGAGCTGCGGATAAGTGGGCCTCGTGCTGCGGAATGTTTTTAAGGGGATGCCCTTGGGCGGCCCTACAACAACATTGCCGGCGATGTCTACAGGGACCCACGCTTTGAAAGGGCGCCGGGCTGATAGTTTGGCTTTTTATTGGTAGGGGCTCTTGCTAGGCTGAGCACTTCCTAGAGGCGGGCATCGGCTGTGTGCTTGGTTTAGGCGGCGCTGGTTTCTTTGTATTCGAAGACTGGTTCTAGGAGGTCTTCGATGTTGCAGTGGAGGGCTTTTGCTATGGCTCTTACGCTTGTAACCGAAGCTTCATTGATGTTTCTCTGGCGCTGTTCGTACATTTGGATTGAGCGGAGTGACACACCCGATTCGTATGCCAGATCTTGTTGGGTTTTCTTGAGCCTCTTTCTTGCTAACGCAAGTTTGGTTTGCCTGGACGCTTTTTTCGCCATATCGCAGACGAGGCGAGCCACGCGTTCCTCCGAGGCTTCGTGCCAGGGGTAGTACAGACTGCGTAGCACATCGAATGGAACGACATGCAGAAAATCTTCGAAAGACTCTCCTAGGCGCCACTGAAGGTATGCCAATATCCAGCCTGTCCAATATTCCGGTGTCTTTTCGAATCGGTAGGTTCGATTTGGCATCGGCCTTGATTGATAGCCGGACCTTTCAGCGATAAGCGCGAATAGCTCAACACCCGATTTTCCCGATACGACCCATGCGTTCCCACGTTCAAACTCACGAGCTACGCCGCTCAGGCAAAAGAGTTCAGCAACTTCCGATCCTTCTGCCCCATAATCGTTAACGGCATAGTCAAAGCAGTCGCCGAGGTTGTTCATTGCATCCTCAAGGTAGTAGACGGGGTATGTCCTACTCGGCCCACAATCCGTTAACTCTTGGATCATTTAAATCAACCCTCCCTGCCATCAAATCCCTAATGTCGACACCATCAGAGTCAAATCCGTTTACCGTATCCAGGTACTTTCGTCGAGCGTTCTGCTCTCGCCCAAAGCGTTTGGGATAATACTCAAATCCCAAAGCCTGCCTCCAATCGCAGAATGTAATCGCTGAAAACGCACGCTCACTCATAAGCGCGTATTGGATACCTAGGTCTCCTAAAAAACTATCACTGAGGTGATACAGATAGGGGCTTTTGAAAGGTTAGGCCTGATTAGAGGCAGACCTCGGCGATGCGCTTTTTGAGTTCATCGATGCCGGTGCCGGTCTGGGAGCTTGTGATGATCACGTTCTCGGCCGGAACGTTGAGCTGCTTTTTGATGGCTGCTGCCTGGCGGGCCTGCTGGGTGCGGCTGAGCTTGTCGGCTTTGGTGAGGCAAACGATAAAGTTGAACTCGTTGCCCTGTAGGTAGTCGATCATGTCGTGGTCGAGCTTGCTGGGGTCGTGACGAATGTCCACCAGCGAGACGACCAAGTTAAAGCTGCGCTCGGAGTCGAAGAAGTCGCCGATGAGCTCGGCCCAACGGTCGCGCTCGGCCTTGGAGCGACGGGCGAAACCGTAACCCGGCAGGTCCACGAAATGCACGTCGTCGGCCTCAAAGAAGTTGATGTTGCTCGTCTTGCCCGGCGTGCTGGAAACCTTGACCAGGTTCTTGCGGCCAAAGAGCTTGTTCATAATCGACGACTTGCCCACGTTGGAGCGGCCAACAAAGCTCACCTCGGGGCAGGTGGACTCGGGAATCTGCGAAACCTTGCCGTAGCTGGCGACGAACTTGGCAAGCTGGTAGTTAATTGAATCGGCCATGGACACTCCTTGGTCGTAGGTTCTTACAAATAGACGCGCTATTGCGCAGCGGCAATGCGGCGGACGATATCGAGCGTGATGTCACTTGCGACACGTGCGTACTCAAACAGATCGAACTCGCGCTCGCAAATTGCATCGTACGCCTCGTCACAATTATCGCTGATAGCGCGCAACACCAGGCAATCGACACCATTTTTGGTTGCGACATGGGCAATTGCCGCGCCCTCCATGCCGACACAATCGGCATGCGTCGCCTCGATAGCGTCGTTGCGCATGGCGGCGCCCGTCACAAAGCGGTTACCCGTGGCAATCGTGCCGACCAGGAACTGCTTGGTGCCCTCGTTCGAAGCGACTGCATTTGTCGAAGCGTCAACAAACCCACGCTCAGCAAGCACATCGGCGGCAATATTGACCAGCGCAGGCGTCGAGCCAAACTCCTCGAGCCCCGGTGCGGACTCGGCGATAAGCGCGGTATCGGTATCCAAATAGCGCAGGCGTTTGCCAATGACCACGTCGTCGATATGGAGCTTGGGGTTCAAACCGCCCGCAATGCCCGAAAACACAACAGCCTGCGGAGCATACTTGCTAATGAGGTGCTGTGTTGCAGCGGCGGCGTTCACCGTGCCCATGCCCGCCGTTGTGGCGACAACTGTCAGGCCGTCGAGCTCACCGCTCACAACGGTCAAGCCTGCCTCCCGTGCCTCGCAAACGTCGCTCAGCTCTTCCTTAATCTGCATGATCTCTTTTTCGAGCGCACCGATAATCGCGATGGTAGCCATACCATTCCCCAAACCTATACGAAATTCTCAACCAAGGTATGGTACCAGCATTTTGTTTGACCTCGCCAAACGAACACGCTAAGCCAGTGCAGCTCGCGTATCAAACAGAGCCTTTGCAATCGCAGCCGTAACCTCGCTCGAACGGTCACTCCATGGCATCGATGTCATGACGCTCATGACATAGGTACGGCCATCGATGTCGATGAGGCCTGCATCGCATGTCGAATAGTAACCATCCTCGCTAATCCAGCCTGCCTTGTTGCGCACCAAAACCTGCTCGTCAGCAATGCCATCGCGCACTCATTTAAGTCTGTCCCCAATGAGTGCCCTTGGGGGCGAAAATGGCTCGCTAGCCGATGGCGTTTTTGAGTTCGGCGCGGCGCTTTTTCATGCCCGTCATGACGGCGTTGCGCAGCTCGGGCATGCGCGCGGTATCCATCTGCGGCACGCCCTCGAGCTTATAGGGAATGCCCAGTTGCTCGTACTTGACGACACCCATGGTGTGATACGGCAGCATTTCCAGGCCCACCACGTTGTGCCATGGAGCGATGAGGCGACCGAGCTTCTCGCACTCCTCCACCGTGTCGGTAATGCCCGGCACCACCACGTGACGGATAACGACCTTGATCTTGCGACGTGCAAGCTCATCGCCAAACGCCAGGATTCGTGCGGGATCACAACCGGTCAGCTTTTTATGCTCGACCGGGTCGGCATGCTTAATATCGAGCAGTACCATGTCGGTCTCGTTGAGCACGGCATCGAACTTCTCGGGATGCTGGGGGTCGAAGGCGTAGCCACAGCTATCTAGGCAGGTATGTACACGACCATCGGGGTTGCTGTGCATTGCGCGGAACAGGTCGGCCAAAAACTCGGGCTGCAGAAGCGGCTCGCCACCGGACACCGTAATGCCACCGCTGCGATAGAACTCGTGGTTACTCTGGAACTCGTCCATGAGGTGCTCGACGGTCACCATCGTGCCGCCGTTGACCGACCAGGTATCGGGATTGTGACAATACGCGCAGCGCATGGGACAGCCTTGGACAAACACTACGAAGCGGATGCCGGGTCCGTCGACCGTACCCATCGTTTCAATCGAATGTACGCGGCCCAGGGCAAACGCGGAGTCCTCGGGACGAGCGTCCACACCCTCGAGCGTCATCTCAGCCATTCCCGCTACCTTGCCTCTCATTGGTTTTAGTTACATAAATGCCAGAGCCATTCTAGCCCATACGCATGATGGTGAAACGGTTTAGTGGTCAATTGGGTTGTTCTATTTGGCCCCACACAAAAGCGGCGGGAAGGTTGTCACAACCCACCCGCCGCCGAGGCAATAGATATCGATAGACACCAGGCCTTATGCCTTGAGCGTGAGCACCGCGCCGAAGGCGGTCGGGCCGCAATGGCTCGAGATGACGCCGCCGACCTGAGTCCAGGTAATGTCCTTAAAGCCCAGGTCGTGCGCATAGACTTCCATGTCGTCGCGCAGCTCCTCGGAAAGACCTACCGAATACGCCAGGCCAATGTGCGAGTAGTCAATCTCGCCCTTGGCAACCATGTGATCAATAAAGGCGCGGGCGCACTTGAGCATAGAGCCGCGGAACTTCTTGGTTGCCACGAACTTGCCGCCCGTTACCTCAATGCAGGGCTTAATCTTGAGCAGATGGGCGCCCAGGAACGCGACGTTGGACAAGCGACCGCCGGCCTTAAGGAAGGCGAGATCGGTTGGGACAAAGCCCAACAGCACGCGGTCCATGACCGAATTGGTGAAGGCGAAAAAATCGTCGACGGTGGCATCGGGGTGGGCCTCGATGTATTTGGCAGTCTCGACAACAACGAGCGACTGGCCTACCGAGACAAAGCGTGTGTCCATGGAGTAGACGTAATCGCGACCCTTGGCGGCGATCTTCGATGATTGATGGGAGCAGGTCGTGGCCTCGGAATATGCAAGATGCAAAATGGTCGCGTCGGGCTGCTCGGCGTGAATGCGGTCGTACACGTGAGCAAAATCCGCAGGCGCGCACCCGCTGGTCTTGGGCATCACGCCAAACTCGTTGCAGCGCGAATAAATCTCGAGTGGATCGATCGAGCCGTCCTCGACGGTCTCGTCACCAATCGTGACATGCATGGGCACGCGCACGATGCCGTAGCGTTCGCAGAGCTCTGGCGTCACATCCGACCCAGACTCAACCACGATTACGTACTTCCCCATTCTTATCACGACCCATCTCGACGTTGACTATGTATTACACGCGCGCGCTCGCCGCCCCATTGAACAACGACTCACAAGCGCCAGAGAGACGCTGCCCTTCGCCCACAGCAAAGGACAGCGTCTCCTTGAAAAACTCCGTGCTTCTCTGAGATTTTACACGGTTTATTAAGGAGTGTTACTTATTCCGCAAACGGTAGCTATACGCGATAAACGGTAGTTCGCTGCGGCAACTGCGACACATTCCGCCCAGCAAGTCCAATCGTGTTCCACGCACGGTTAATGCGCGAGACGGTAGAAATCCATCGACGCCGCACCCTCGGCATGCAACCCCATCGCCGAAACCGCCGGCGAATAGGTACGGCTCGTAAGTGCTGCCTCGCCGCCGTTGGCAAAAATCTCGACCATCGTAGTGTCCGAAAGCACGCGCAGGTCGCGAAGCTCGCTGAGCTCAATCGACCTCCGGTCTCGCCCATAGCCTTCATTACCCATATCGAGGGTAAGCATCCCCTCCGCATAACGCACAAAGACACCCTTGCGGATTTCGAGCTCGATCATCTTGGCGCCCTCACAGGAAACCACAAGATCAAACAGGCGTCCCGGCTCCTCGACGGTCTCTTCGCCTACAGCACGAACGCAGCCGCCGCGCATCCTCTCAATCTCGTGCGCCGGCTGCTGGCAGAGCTTACCATCGCGCATGCTCAGCTCTCGCGGCACCGTCAACGCGCACTGCCACCCGCGCGCCACCGTCGGGTTTTCTGCTGTCGCGTCGGGGCAACCCGACCATCCGATCATCAAACGCCGGCCTGCAGCATCCTCAAAGGACTGCGGAGCATAGAAATCAAAACCGGCATCGACCATCGGGGGCATGCCCTGCCCGACGATTTTAAAGCTCGGCGCCTCCCAATCGGCCTCGATAGGGAACCACACGCACTGATGCGGATTGCGGTAACGCCAACCATCGGCAGGCACACCCTGCGGACAGCAAACGAGAATAAGCTCGCCATCGAGCTCAAACAGATCGGGGCACTCCCACATAAAGCCAAAGTTCTCGTCCAGCTCAATGCGCGTCGCATAGCCCCAGACCTCTAGATCGCGCGAGGTATAGACAAGCACGCAGCCACGGTCGTCTTTCGTACGAGCGCCCAGAACCATGTAGTAGATACCATCGTGCTCAAGGATCTTGGGGTCGCGCACGTGCGTACCGATATCGTCGGGGTAATCGACTGGTCCAACAGCCATGCGCTTCTCACCCAATTCGTCGGGATTCTCGGCAACCATATGAATCTGGTTTTGCTCACGGCCCGTCAACACGTAGTCGTAATCATCGCGGTCAAAATGCTTGACGTTGCCGGTATAGAAGTAGTGAATCTTGCCATCACGTACAAAGGCAGAACCAGAATACGCTCCGCTCGAATCCAAATCGGAATCGGGGAACAGCACGGGGCCGTGATTCTCGTACGTCACAAAATCCTTTGTCGTCAGATGGTTCCAAAGCACTGGACCGCCATGCGCAGCATCGAACGGATCGTATTGATGATAGATGTGATACGTATCACCAATCTGAACCAAACCGTTGGGGTCGTTGAGCCAGCCAAGCTCAGGCTCCACATGGAACAGAAGCCTATCGGGGTCGGACGCGATGCGAGCCGCCGTCTCATCCTGTCCGGCACGCCACTGCTCATAGTCCGCGCGTGTCACCTTGTTTTTTTGATTTAACATCGCCGTTGACTTTCTCGTCTATGGGGAAGGACGCTCGACTCACACGAGTCGAACGCCCTTCTTCAAATGGACTTATCCTCAGATTACACTGAACGGCTCAACTAGAAGCTAACGTCGAAGCCTGCGCCAGCGCCCTCTTCATCGGTGGTCGGCACGCCCTTTGCCTTGTTGTAGGCAAAGATCAAGACGATCGGCACGATAAAGGCGATGAGATTGCCAGCCACATACCACACGAGGGTCTCGGGCGTGACGATGAGCAGGCCAAGCACGCCGGTCAGACCCTGACCGATAGCGCGCACCTCAAAGAGCTTGACGAAGGCACCGCCGCAGCCTGCACCGATGCATGCGCAGATGAACGGAATGATCGAATAGCGCATGTTTGCAGCAAAGATAGCGGGCTCGGAGATTCCGACCAGCGTCGGGATAAAGGACGACATGCAGATGTTGCGCTCTTTGGAGTGCTTCTTGTGAATGAGGTACATACCGATGGCGCCGCCGCCCTGGGCGATGATGGAAACCGACCAGATGGCCTGGATGTAGTTGAAGCCAGTCGTGGCAACAAGGTTTGCCTCGATACCCTGGATGAACTGATGCGTACCGGTAACGACGAGCGGCTGCAGGAACGCGGCGAAGACAAAGGCACCAAAGACGCCCATCCTGTTGTACAGGATATCGATTACGCCGGCGAGGACGTCACCGATCAGGTTGCCGAGCGGGCCGAACACGGTGAACAGGGCAACGTTAGCAAGAATCAGGGTAACGGTCGGGACAAAGACGAACGAAACGACCTCGGGGATGTACTTCTGGGCAATCTTCTCGACCTTGGCCATAAACCAGGCAGTCAGGATTGCGGGGAACACACCGCCCTGGAAAGCAACCATGGGAATGGATAGCGGACCGAAGTTCCAGTACTCAGCACCCGTCGGGTCCATAACGAACGTGTTGCGGTTCATAAGGCTCGGGTGAACCATGACGATACCGACGAGGATGCCCAGGATCGGGTTACCGCCAAAACGCTTGACCGCGCTGTACATAACCAGGACAGGCAGGTAGTCGAACGTGGTGGCGATAATGGCAAAGAAGCTTGCGAGGTTCTTGAGGAACTCGCTGTGATCGGCGAGGCTGCCTTCCATGCCAAAGAGGCCGTTGGCAACGATCAGCGACTTAAGGCCGATGATGATTGCAGCGCCGACGAAGGCGGGAATGATGGGGATAAAGATGTCCGAGAATACCTTGAGGACCGAGAAGAACTTGCCCTTCTTGTCCGCCTCGGCGCCCTTGACCTCGGAAGCACTGATCTCCTTAACGCCCGTCAGAGCCATAAACTCATCGTAAACCTTGTTGACGGTACCGGTACCGAAGATGATCATGAGCTGGCCGCTGTTGTACAGCACGCCCTTGACGCCATCGATGTTCTCGAGCTCGGCCTTGTTGTATTTGCTCGTATCCTTGAGCACCAGACGCAGACGGGTCACGCAATGCGTGGCGCCCTCGATGTTCTCCAGTCCGCCGACGTTGTCGACGACTTGCTGGGACACTGCCTTGTAGTCCATGTTCCTCTCCATTCCTTTTCTAAATCATAAAACGGTTCGTTGCCGCTACAGAGACGCGATCGTTGCGTTTGCGCACTTGAGCGCACCGTCGGTGACCGTCAGCGCCACACCCTGGCCCTGCTTGTTGCAGAAGCGAGCGTTGAGCGCAACATCATCGACAAAGATGGTCGCAATGTCATCGTCGACGACCAGACGCACATGGTGAGTGCCCTCGCCCTTAAAGAACAACGGACGCTCGAGGCCCATGTTGTTGACCTGGAACCACGGGTACTGGGGAGCCGGCGTGAACTCGAGCTTGCCCTCGCGCAGGTTGGCGCGGAACTCATAGGCAAGACCGGTCTCAGCGTCCTCGGCGAACTTGACCGAGAAGCCGGCAGCGTTACCGCCGAGCTCAATGTCGGCATCGAGCAAGTAGGTGGAGCCGGCATCCGCGGCGAGCACCTGCTCGACCTTGCCCGACTCGCAGGAAAGCTCAAAGGTCTCGACTGCCTTAGCCTCGCCGAAGGCGCCAAGCATGCTGTCGGGGAGCTTGGTGCCGAGCGTTCCGTCGGCACGCTGAACGATCTCGAGGGGCATAAAGGTGCCACCCCATAGGTAAGAGCTGGGGTCGCCGCCCTCGTCACGCGTAGGAACCCAACCAAAGAGAACGCGACGCTCGCCATCGAATGCGGTGCGAGCGGCGTAGTACGCGCGGCCGTCGAAGGAGTCGTCAGCGGGGGTAATCCAAGGACCGTTGATGGACTTGGACATGCGGTAACGGGTCTTGTTGCCGTCGCTGTACTCGGAAAAGACGAGGTACCACCAGTCGCCCATCTTAAAGAGATCAGGCATCTCAAACATGGTGTACAGGCCCGGGTTCCACCAGTCGCCCTGGAACTCCCAGTTGGTCAGATCCTTGGAGGTGAACTTGACCAGGCGGCCGGTCATCAGACGCTTGTCCTCGCCCACACGCGTGCCGAGGATGAGCATGTACTCTTCGTTCTCCTCATCCCAAAGCACAAAGGGATCGCGCCAGTTGCGGTCATCGTAACCCTCTTGGGGCGGAAGCAGCGTCTCGGCGATGTTCTTCTCCCACTTGACGGCGTCGTCGCTCGTTGCGTGAAGAAGAACCTGCTTCATCAAACGTGCGCGGACCTTATCGCGATTGCAACCAGTGTAGAGCGCATGGTACTTGTCGCCCACCTTAAACACCGTGCCGGCATAAATGTACTGGTCGACTTCCTCGTCGCCGCCGCGCTCAAGGCTCTCGCCAAAGTCCTTGTAGTTGACGAAATCCTTGGTCGTAGCGAGTGCCCAGCCAAACGGCTCTCCGAAAGGTTCGGGGTTACGCGTGTCACGCTGATGATAGAGATAGAACGTGCCGTCCTCGCCGTACGGCATGATGTCGCCTACCCAAATTCCCTCAGGCTGGTAATACACCTTGTGCATCTGAGACTTCCTTTCCACGACATACTAACTCGGTACAATGGCAAGATATGTCAATCGTTTTCATATGTCAAACGTTTTCACACTAATACGTCTTTTCGCAGTTCCAGTCGTCGGCAAACGGTTGACATATGCCGGTGAACGGTCATCAGAGGCGTTTGAGGAATTCTTTTGGCACGGGATGAACTACGCGGTTTTGCCCTCAATGAGTTCAACGGGGAGCTTGATATTCGATTCGGGATTATCGCCGTTAATAAGAGCGATGATGGATTGCGCCGCGAGCTCTCCGATGCGATCGATATCTTGACGTACGGTTGTTAAGTCAGGCATAAACGTCATAGTTCGGCGGGCACCATCCGCGCCCACGACCTTAATATCGTCCGGAGCGCTCAAGCCGCGCTGCTTCATCACGTTGAGACAGATGGCCGCCATCGTATCGTCTCCCGCAAAGATGCCGTCAATATCGGGGTTCTCATCGAGGATCTTCGCAACGACCGCGCCCTTTTCGTCGTCGGGCTTAACGAACTCAACCTCACGGACAAGCGCGGACAAACCGGCCTGCTCAACAACATCGAGGTAGGCATCGGTACGCTTATTGGCAGGCATGCGCATGCGGCTATTGCTGCGCAGGCACAGGATACGCCTGCAGCCGTCATCAATCAGACGTCGCGTGGCGAGCTCGCCAATACCATAGCTGTCACTTGCAATCTGGACAGAGCCCTCGCCAAGATCGCAGTCGATGCCAACCAGGCTCAAGCCCATCTCGGCATATGCCTCGGCACCGATATTGAGGGAGTTGACGATGACGCCGTCGACCATATTGCGGCGGAGCATGTCAATATAGGAACGCTCAAGATCGGGTCGATTGGCGCTGTTGCACAGCAACATCTTAAACCCGTTTTCCGCTAACGTGCGCTCGACCGCCTGCACAACCTGAGCATGGAACGGGCTGCTCACAAAGGGAACGATCATACCGATAAGATTCAGGCGACCGTTGAGCATGGCACGGGCGATATCGTTGGGCGTATAGTTGATGCGCTCCATCGCGGCATGGACCTTATCGCGGGTCTCTTGGCTAATATAGCCGCGATTATTAAGCACGCGAGATACCGTAGTAGGCGAAACCCCCGCCACCGCTGCAACTTCCTTGATGCCAGGCTTAGCAGAATCCTTAGAACGAGCGCCCTCGCGAGCCATAGCACCCTCCCCCATCAACATGTCAAACGTTTACATACGAACAAAGCATACCCCAACAACAGCGGGAAGACGGTAACAGCACAAGTAAGTAAACGACTCATCCAAATAATTAGGAGAGTTCCGCCTAAAGGGTGACTACACAGGACCCCCGCCGGGCCGCTTTGGGTTACTTTCCAAAACATTTCCGCAGGACGCAAAGGGCTCCGCCGCGCGAACGCGCAGCGGAGCCCTTTGCGTGTCCGAGGACGTTTTGGAAAGTAACCCAAAGCGGCCCGGCGATCCTGCGGGAGTTAAACCCCTTTAGAACTTGTCGTGGAAGGTACGCGAAATGACCTCGTCCTGCTGCTCCTTGGTGAGCGTGTGGAAGTTCACGGCATAGCCGGAAACGCGGATGGTCAGCTGCGGGTACTTCTCGGGGTGAGCCTGAGCATCGAGCAACGTCTCACGGTTGAAGACGTTGATGTTCAGGTGATGGCCACCCTTCTCGGCGTAAGCGTCGAGCATGTGGACCAGGTTATCGGCCTGAGTCTCGGAAACTTCAGAAACCTTCATAATGTGTCTCCTTCGATCGATAGGCGCCGGCCGAAACCGGCGCGCTAATCAGTAATCGTTATTGTTAGTATAGCACTAACAATAGTTACTCGCCCAGCTGATCAAGGTCGATATCGCCAAAGAACACCTGGTCCTCCTTGCCGAGCGCACCCGGGATGATGGAGAAGGTGTTGGAGATGCCGTCCTGAGCATCGCGGAACGGGAGCTTGGAAACCGAAGACAGCGAAGCGATGGCGCCGTGGCTATCACGCTTGTGCATGGGGTTAGCACCCGGGGCGAACGGCTGGCCAGCCTTGCGGCCGTCGGGCGTGGAGCCGGTCTTCTTACCGTACACGACGTTGGAGGTAATGGTCAGAACCGAGGTCGTGGGCACGGAGTTGCGGTAGGTGTCGTTCATGCGGATGTACTCCATGAACTGGTGCACAACGTCGTGAGCGATCTGGTCGACGCGGTCGTCGTCGTTACCGTACTTGGGGAACTCGCCCTCGGTCTCGAAGTCGACGATGATGCCGTTCTCATCACGGACGGGGTGGACCTTAGCGTACTTGATGGCGGACAGGGAGTCAGCCACGACGGAAAGGCCAGCGATGCCCGTAGCGAACCAGCGGTGCACGTGCTTGTCGTGCAGAGCCATCTGGATGCGCTCGTAGCAATACTTGTCGTGCATGTAGTGAATGATGTTCAGCGAGTTGACGTACACGCCAGCGAGCCACTTCATCATGTCGTTGTACTTGGCCACAACGTCGTCGTAATCGAGCGTATCGCCCTCGACGGCGCGATACTTGGGGCCGACCTGCTTCTTGGAGACCTCGTCAACACCGCCGTTGAGTGCGTACAGCAGGCACTTGGCCAGGTTGGCGCGGGCGCCGAAGAACTGCATCTCCTTGCCGATGCGCATGGAGGACACGCAGCAGGCGATGCCGTAGTCGTCGCCGTGGTAAACGCGCATGAGGTCGTCGTTCTCGTACTGGATCGAGGAGCTGGCGACGGAAGTCTTGGCACAGAACTTCTTGAAGTTCTCGGGCAGACGGGTCGACCACAGAACGGTCATGTTGGGCTCGGGGCTGGTGCCCATGTTCTCGAGCGTGTGCAGGTAGCGGTAGCTCATCTTGGTAACGAGCGTACGGCCGTCAACACCCATGCCGCCGATGGACTCGGTGACCCACTGCGGATCGCCGGTGAACAGGGCCTGGTACTCGGGGGTACGGGCAAACTTGACCATGCGGAGCTTCATGATGAAGTGATCCACGAACTCCTGGATCTGCTCCTCGGTGAAGGTGCCGTTGGCAAGGTCGCGCTCAGCGTAGATGTCAATGAACGTGGAGGTACGGCCGATGGACATAGCGGCGCCGTTCTGCTCCTTGACGGCAGCGAGGTAGGCGAAGTACATCCACTGGATGGCCTCCTGCGTGTTGGTAGCAGGGTTGGAAATATCGAAACCATAGGTCTCGGCCATCATCTTGAGCTCGCCGAGGGCGCGAATCTGCTCCTGCAGCTCCTCACGATCGCGGATGTTGTCGGCGGTCATGACCGTCGGGGTGGAAGCCTTCTGGGCCTCCTTGTCCTTGATCAGGTAGTCGACGCCGTACAGGGCAACACGACGGTAGTCGCCGATGATGCGGCCGCGGCCATAGCCATCGGGCAGACCGGTGATGATGTGAGCCGAGCGGCAAGCACGCATCTCGGGGGTGTAGACATCGAAGACGCCGGCGTTGTGGGTCTTGCGCTCGAAGGTGTAGCGCTCGACAACGTTCTCGTCGACCTTGTAGCCGTGCTGGCTGGCAGCCTGGCAAGCGATGCGGATACCACCGTTGACGTGCAGCGCGCGCTTGAGCGGCTTGTCGGTCTGGAGGCCGACGATGGTCTCCTTCTCGCGGTGGGCGTTATCGATGTAGCCAGCGGGGTGGCTCACGATACCCGTGACGGTCTTGGTGTCCATATCGAGGACGCCGCCCTGCTCGCGCTCCTTAAGCAGCAGGTCGAGAACCTCGCCCCACAGCTCCTTGGTACGCTCGGTCGGACCGACGAGGAACGACTCGTCGCCCTCGTAGGGGGTGTAGTTCTTCTGGATGAAGTCTCGGACGTCAACCTCTCCCGTCCAGATGCCTTCCTTGAAGCCTTCCCATGCCTCCTGCATTGTGTAACCACGCTCCTAGTTACGTGTAATGCGGCGCTCTCTCACACCGCTGCTTATTGAATTCTTGAATTATCGGCTTGCACTACCGGCTTCTTCCGTTCTTCACCACACGTTGGTACAGGGAAAAACGTTTGTCCACCTTGGAACTGCAACCCAAAACCCAAGATTTCACCCGTTTGAGAAGGATAACATAGCTACCCCCTTCATCAGTGCTGTTATATGTTTCTTTTTTTATACCATTAGGGCGTTTTTAACAAATCCGCAGGAAATGCGAGCGCGAACAACTACCGTTCACCGATTTGTTTGGTATTTTTCCTTGCCTTTGTACGACGTTCACTCTAGCTGTTATGCCAGCTTTAGCAGGGTAAAGTGCCTCTGAGTAGGCTTTAGGACATGCCTAACGATCTGCCCCAAACTTTACTGGCACCGACGGTGTACGGAGGTCGCCTAAAGGTAGTTTTCTAGGCATGTCTCAAAATCTACCGTATAGGGCGCGCGTGCAGGGGTATCATCTTTCACCGAAAATAGTTTCTAGTGTTAGGGGTTTTCGGTGGAAGATACCGATTTCCATGAGCTTGGGCGTCAGCTCTTAACTGAGTTTGGCAGCATGCATCAGCGCATTTCGCGCTTTGCGGACAAAGCTCTCGGCGGCGAGATGGCTGTCATGCGCGCTCTCATGCTCGCTGGCGGTTCGCTCACGCCGAGCGAACTCGCTGATCGCGCCTGGGTCTCGAGCGCCCGCATCGCCAACATCCTGCGCGCCCTCGAAACCAAGGGCTGGGTCGAGCGCGAGCACTCAAAGACCGACCGTCGTCGCGTACACGTCACGGTGACCGACAAAGGCCGACAAGATCTCGAAATCAAACGTCGGGAATTCGAGAAACGCACCGCGGCCTTCCTCGAGCAGCTCGGCGAAACAGATACCCAAGAGATGGTGCGCCTCCTAAGGCGTGCCAACGAAATTATCGATCGCAATCAAGAAAGGAGAGATGCCGAGTGAGGATTCTCAAGCTCTTTAAAAAGCATATCCTGGCGCTACTCACGGCTATCGTACTTATCGTAATCAGCTGCAATGCCGACCTAGCGCTACCTACGTATATGAGTGACATCGTCGATGTGGGCGTGCAGCAAGGCGGCATCGCCTCGCCCGTACCCGACACCATTCGCGCCGAATCGCTCGATGACCTCAAGCTCTTTATGAGCGCCAAGGATGCCAAAGCGGTAGAGGCCGTGTTTAGCAAGGCAGACAACAACGGCATTCGGACGTACAAGGGCACCGAGGAAGAGCGCACCGATGGCGGCAAGATTGCTGACATTATGAGCCTGCCCGAGACCGTCGTCCTTTCGCTCAACCAGGGCATCGACGCTGGCTCCATGGGCGACATGATGGGCACGTCCAACGAACAAGACAACAGCACCGCCCAGGCCATGCCCACCCCCGAGCAGATGGCGGCGATGACGCCCGAGCAGCTCGCCGAGATGCAGCAGAAGGCCGCAGCGGCGCAGAACATGCAAAAGCAGATTGATGCCGACGGTGGCAAGATCACCATGAAGAGCCTGCGTCTAGGCGTTGAAGGCGGCCTAATCGACCAGGGCAAGCTCGTCGAGGGCGCCAACGATATGGCGGACAAAATGGGCTCCATGTCGGGCTCCATCGTGACCCAACGCGCCGTGAGCTATGTGCAAGACGAGTACAAGGCGCAAGGCATCGACCCCGCCGACGTGCAGAACGCCTACCTGGGCCGCATGGCGACCACGATGTTTGGTCTGTGCCTTGTGTCGCTCGTCGCCACCATCCTGACCGGTGCCGTGGCGTCGCGCACCGCCTGTTCCATCGCACGCGACCTGCGCCGCGAGACCTTCAACAAGGTTATGCACTTCTCGCCGGCCGAGGTGGGCAAGTTTAGCCAGGCCTCGCTCATCACCCGCTGCACCAACGACATTCAGCAGATCCAGATGGCGGCAACCCTGTTTATCCGCATGTGCCTGATGGCCCCCGTCATGGGCATCGTCGCCGTCATGCGCGTCCTGGCCAACCACACCGGCCTGGAGTGGACCATCGCCGTGGCCATCATCGCGGTCTCGGCCGTCGTCGGCGTGCTTATGGGCCTCACCATGCCCAAGTTCAAAAAGATGCAGAGCTTTGTGGACCGTGTGAACCTTACCGCCCGCGAGCTGCTCGACGGCCTTATGCCCATCCGCTCGTTCAACCGCGAGGAACATGAGCTCGAGCGCTTTGACAAGGCTTCGCTCGACCTGATGACCACGCAGCTCTACACCAACCGCGCCATGAGCTTTATGATGCCGCTCATGATGCTCGTCATGAACTGCATCACCGTGCTTATCGTCTGGTTTGGCGCGCAGGGCGTGTCCGACGGCGTGATGCAGGTCGGCAACATGATGGCGTTTATCTCCTACACCATGCAGATCGTCATGGCGTTTATGATCCTCACCATGGTTTCGGTCATCCTGCCCCGTGCCGAGGTCGCGGCCGAGCGCGTGGAAGAGGTCATCACCTGCCCCACCAGCATCAACGACCCCGCCTCGCCCAAACTGCCTGCGACCAGCGCGCCACGCGGTGAGCTCACCTTCCGCGACGTGAGCTTCCAGTATCCAGATGCCCGCGCCGATGTCATCAGCGGTGTGAACTTCACCACGCATGCCGGTCAGATGCTCGGCATCATTGGCTCCACGGGCTCGGGCAAATCTACGCTCGTGCAACTGATTCCGCGCTTATACGACGTCACGGGCGGCAGCATTTCGCTCGACGGCATCGACGTGCGCGACATGACCCTTTCCGAGCTTCGCCGCCGCATTGGTTACATCCCGCAGCAGGGTCGCCTGTTCTCGGGCACCGTCGAGAGCAACCTCAAGTTTGCCGGCGACATGGTGAGCGATGATGACATGCACCGGGCGGCACGCATCGCCCAGGCCGAGGACTTTATCGCCGAGCGTGAGGGCGGCTACGACTCCCCCATCAGCCAGGGCGGCTCCAATGTTTCGGGTGGTCAGCGCCAGCGTCTGGCCATCGCCCGCGCGTTGGCCAAGAAGCCCGAGGTCGTGGTGTTCGATGACTCGTTTAGCGCCCTCGACTACAAGACCGACGCGCGTCTGCGCGAGGAGCTCGCCAAAAACGTTACCGACGCCGCGCTCGTGGTCGTGGCCCAGCGCATCGCGACCATCATGCACGCCGACCAGATCATCGTGCTCGACGACGGCCACGTAGTGGGCACCGGCACGCACGAGGAGCTGCTGCGCAGCTGCCCAGCGTACCTGGAGATCGCACAGTCGCAGCTTTCCGCCGAGGAGCTGGGGCTTACCCAAGAAGAAATTGCAGCCGTCATGGAAGGAGGCGAGCGCTAATGGCAGACGAGACCAAGACTCAGATTCCCAAGCCCACCCGCCAGCGCGGTCCCATGGGCCGCATGGGTGGCATGCGCCGTGGCGAAAAGGCCAAGGACTTTAAGGGCACCATGAGGCAGCTGCTCGGCTATATCGGCCAGCACAAGATTGCCGTGTTTACCGCCGTCGCCTTTGCCGTGTGCTCGGTCATCTTTAACATTGTGGGGCCCAAGGTGCTCGGCCAGGTTACTACCAAACTGTTCGAGGGCTTGGTTGCCAAGGTCAACGGCACCGGCGATGTCGACTTTGTCTGGATCGCCAAGACGCTCGGCTTTTTGCTCTGTCTGTATCTGGCGAGCTCTGCCTGCAGCCTGATCCAAGGCTGGCTCATGACCGGCGTCACGCAAAAGATCTGCTACCGCATGCGCAAGGAGATCGCCGCCAAAATCGCTGTCGTTCCGATGAGTTACTTCAACGGCCACAGCAAGGGCGATGTGCTCAGCCGCATCACCAACGACGTCGATACGCTCGGTCAGTCGCTCAACCAGAGCGTGACACAGCTTATTACGTCCGTCACGCAGATTATCGGCGTGCTCGTCATGATGCTGTCGATCAGCCTGCCGCTCACCGGCGTCACCGTGCTCACGCTGCCTGCCGCCGCGATTATCTTGATGGTGATGATCCACTTCTCGCAGCCGTACTTCCGCGAGCAGCAGCAGGTCCTGGGCACCGTCAACGGCATTATCGAGGAGGATTTTGCCGGCCAGAACGTCATTCAGGTGTTCGACCGCGCCGAGGCCTCAATCGAGGAGTTCGACCGTCAAAACGACCGCCTCTTTATTAGTGGCTGGCGCTCGCAGTTCCTGTCGGGCCTGATGATGCCGCTTATGAGCCTAGTGGGCAACATGGGCTACGTGGGCGTCGTCGTGGTGGGTGCACAGCTCGCACTGACCGGTAACGCCACGCCCGGCGACATCCAGAGCTTTATCCAGTACGTTCGCAACTTTACGCAACCCGTGCAGCAGTTGGGCAACGTGAGCAACACGATGCAGTCGATGGCCGCCGCCACCGAGCGCGTGTTTGAGTTCCTGGCCGCGCCCGAGGAGGAGCAGAAGGCCGACGCGCAGATTCCCGAGAAGCGCCCCGGTCATGTGGAGTTTGACCATGTGAAGTTTGGCTACACGCCCGACAAGACCATCATCCACGACTTTAGCTGCGAGGCGCAGCCCGGCCAGACCATCGCCATCGTCGGTCCCACCGGCGCCGGCAAGACCACGCTCATCAAGCTGCTGCAGCGCTTCTACGATGTGGACGGCGGTTCGCTGCGTGTCGAGGGCGTTGACGTGCGCGATTGGGACCGCGCGGCACTTCGCGGCGAGTTTGCCATGGTGCTGCAGGACACCTGGCTGTTTAACGGTACCATCCGCGAGAACATCCGTTACGGACGCCCCGATGCGAGCGATGCCGAGGTCGAAGCCGCTGCACGTGCCGCACGCTGCGACCACTTTATCCATACGCTCGCCGGCGGCTACGACTTTATGATCAACGAGGAGGGCACTAACCTGTCGCAGGGTCAGCGCCAGCTCGTGACCATCGCCCGCGCCATTTTGGCCGACCGTCCGGCACTCATCCTGGACGAGGCGACCTCCAACGTCGATACCCGCACCGAGGAGCTCATCCAGCGCGCCATGGATGCGCTGATGCAGGGCCGCACGAGCTTTGTCATCGCGCATCGCCTGTCCACGATCCGCAACGCCGACGTAATCTTGGTGATCCGCGACGGCGACATCGTCGAGAAAGGCACACACGACGAGCTGCTCGCCCAGGGAGGCTTCTACGCCGACCTGTACAACTCGCAGTTCGACGAGGCGGCGTAAATTCTGCCGCAGGGAACGAATAACGCCCGAGAACGGGGACGCAGGATAATCTGCGCCCCCGTTTTTGTTTTGCGGCCCTCGAACCGCCTCCCCTGGGACCTGATTGACAGCCCCTTCCGGGCCCTGTGTGCAAAAAATGGCAAATATGAGTACTGCTACCTTTTTAGTAACAGCCAAAACAGCCCCAAATGCCGTTTTCACGGCTTACACGCACCCCTAAATTGATCAAACGCCTTATAGCGGACTTATATGTGTTTGCGTTAATGAACATATTTTACTGTTATGTCTATTATTTTGCGAAGGCAATATGATACTAAGATAGCAACCGTACTCATATTTGGCATTTTTTGCCCACAGGGTATTTTCTGGGGAACCGACAACAGCCTTAGGGCCCCGCGCGGCGCCATTCCCTCCCGGCTTCCGCCGATGTTTCCCCAGATAAAACCTGCCAAAATAAACCTGTCCCTTTTTGGCAGGTTTCGGGGTGACAAGGACTTGCACTTTAGCGTGCGACAGCGGATAATGCCGAACACTCGACAATACGCTTATTGCTCTTTCTATAGATTGAGGAGGCCCCTATGGCCATGGAATTCAAACGCAGGCTGCCGATCCCCATGGAGATCCGCGAGGAAATGCCGCTTTCCGCCGAGCTTACTGCCAAGAAGCAGGCATTCGATGCCGAGGTCGCCAAGGTCTTTACCGGCGAGGACGCACGCAAGGTGCTCATCATTGGCCCGTGCTCTGCCGATCGCGAGGACTCAGTGCTCGAGTACATGAACCGCCTGGCCAAAACCGCCGAGGAGGTCAAGGACAAGCTCATCATCATCCCGCGTGTTTACACCAACAAGCCGCGCACCAAGGGCACCGGCTACAAGGGCCTGCTGCACAACCCCGACCCCGAGGCGCCCGATGATCTGCTCGAAGGCGTTAAGGCCATCCGCCACATGCACCTGCGTGTCATCGAGGAGACCGGCTTCTTTACCGCCGATGAGATGCTCTACCCGTCGAACTACCAGTACCTCGTCGACCTGCTGAGCTATGTCGCCGTTGGTGCGCGCTCGGTTGAGAACCAGGAACATCGCTTGGTGTCGAGCGGCATTTCGGTGCCGGTGGGCATGAAGAACCCCACTGCCGGCTCCACCACCGTCATGCTCAACTCCATCTACGCCGCCCAAGCGCATCAGAGCTTTATCTTCCGCAACTGGGAGGTCGAGTGCGACGGCAACCCGCTCGCGCATGCCGTCATGCGCGGCTACATTGGCCTCGACGGCCGCACCTACCCCAATTACCACTACGAGCACCTGGAGCGTCTGGCCGAGCGCTACACCGAGCATGCCGGCTACGCCAACCCGGCAGCGGTTATCGACTGCAACCATGACAACTCGGGCAAGCGTCCGCTGGAGCAGTATCGCATTTGCAAGGAAGTGCTCGACAGCTGCCGCCGCAACGAATCCATTTCAAAGCTGGTCAAGGGCTTTATGATCGAGTCTTACCTTGAGGACGGCAACCAGCCGGTCGATGGCGGGGTCTTTGGTAAGTCGATCACGGACCCGTGCCTGGGCTGGGAAAAGACTGACTACCTCATCCACGAGATCGCAGAGCGTATTTAGTTACGCGAGCCGCATTTGGACAATCTGACGTTCAACTTCAAGGGCGCGACCAGAAGGTCAGCGCCCTTTCGTTTCACGTCACCTTGTCTCAAATGCGACCCGCTCGCTGTCCGTCCTCTACCTGCGGCGTTGTCTTGCTCCGGATGCGGCAGTTGGGGACGTTCCTTTCCTGCCGGCAGTCTGGGACATTCCTTGGGGTAGTCGTTGGGGGCGCTCTTGTTTGACTAGTCGTTTAAGAACGTCCCCAATGACCATCCTCGTGACCCCTCTTCCTCCGTCCCCGAGGGAACGGGGCTCGTCTGCCGAATGGTTGCCGCAGCGGCGGTGCGTCCATGTCACACTCAGAGGTGGCCTGACCCAACTTGGAAGGAGCCTCCATGAGCCTTGACAACGTAACTCTGCGCGCCGCCACGCTCGATGACCTTGCCGGCATCGCCGCCATCTACAACCAGCTGTGGTGCAACACGCTACGCAACCGCGGCGACGTCGAAGCTGCCGATTTCTGCGCGCGCTTCAACATTGCCATGCAGCTGCAGCGCTCCCCCATCGCACTTGTCGCCGAGGCCGAGGGCCGCATTATCGCCGCCTGCTGCATCGGCATCTTCGAGAACGGCAAGCCGCGTACCAACCCCACGTGGGTACCCTGCTACGACGAGATGCTCGCCCAGGCAACCGAGATGGCAAAGACCGCCGATGCCAAACTCGAGGGCTCGCTCTTTGGCGACAGTCGCGAAAAAGCCACGGCCGATCGCTTTGCCGCCGCGGGCAACGAGTATGCCCAGGGCCAGCTCAACCTGATCATCATTGTGCCCGAGTGGCAGGGCAAGGGACTCGGCCGCGAGCTCATCGACCTTGCGCGCGCCGAGCTCGCCAAGGCAGGCTGCACCAAATTCTTCCTGATGAGCGACTGCAACTCCGACTGGCAGTTTTACGAGCACCTCAACATGAAGCGCATCCTAGAGGACCACAGCCAAGACACCGGTGACGGATTTATCGTCTATATGTACGGAGACACGCTCTAAGTACCCCTTCAATCAAGGTGCGCCGGGCACCCGGCCCTTGGCCTCTGCCCAGGAATAACCCAGGGGGCCGGACCGCCCGTCCCTAAACCTGCCCGACAGCGCGATATCTCGTCGCCCGAGCGCGCCCCTCTTTAACGAGTGCGCCTTCCTCAAGCAAACCGTTGATAACCCGCAGCGTCACGTCGCGCCCAGTTCCCAGCGCGTCCGAAGCATCCTGGCGTGTAAAACCGCGGGGCCGCTCAAGAGCAAAGCGAATCAAGGTGCGAGCGTATCCACCACATCGCTCGTCCGAGACATCCTGTAGCATCGCGGACGCCTTGCACGCAACATCAAAGCCAAGCTCCTCCACGAGCTTGGCACGCACCTCGTGGCCGCAGTCGCCATTCATCGACACGTGCCCCTCTCGCTGCGCTTGCACGGATGCAAACGCCTGCGAAACATCGGGCGGCAGTGCCCCTTCCCGCTCGAGCTGCTCATAATCGCTGTAATCCCCACGCAAGTTGGGACCGCTATTGCCACGAGGCGTCAGATAGGAATTGCGCACGGCGTTGACGTTGGGCAGCGACAACCTAAACATTGCAGGGTAGGCGCAGACCTCGGGTTCCAACCCCTCCGCCTCATAGAGCGCACGGATCCCCTTGAGGCCCGTTCCAAACGCCTCAACCATCCCCAGGCGCAAAAAGAGCAGTTGCAGCTTTGGATTCCGAGCGTCCGAGCCGCCCGCAAGCGCCTCCTCGACGCTGATGTGCTGCGGCCCTCCCGCATTGGTAAATTCAAGCGCCGTACGGCTCATCTTGATAAGAGACGCCACCGAAGATTCGTAGTCGCGATGGATAAACAGGTTCAAAATTCCCTCTCGAACAGCCTCGCGGGGATAGTCGTCCTTATCTATGCGATCGAGCCTTCCCGGCACAAAGTACATACGCGTTGCGTTCGATATATTGAGGAACCGTTCGATATCCTCTATCTGCCTGAAGATCGAGCCCTCGCCATCCTGACGGTCGATAAACTCGGTATACGCATCGTCGTTGAAGAGGCCAGCGCGGACTGCAAAGGGGTTTTGGTCAGAGACCAGCAGTGCCAAATTGGTGTAAAAGCCCAGTTCATCGATAAGGCCGAGATTCTTTTGAGAGGTTTGGTCAAACGTAATCTCCGCGCGCCTAAAGACCCGCTCGGCTTCAAAAAACGTCAAGCTCTGTTCATGAGAGCGTGCGGTCTCAAAATAATCGCCGTCGGTGCGCTTGATCATCGAGCGGATCTGGGCCATCTCGATGGGCACGTTGGCAGGACCTAGGCGCCGATATACCCCGGCGGGAACAAATCCCTTCGAGCACAGGCAGTACGGCTTGTGAGGACCCGCTTCCACCTCGATTTTCACCAACGCTGCGCCATCGATGTCCAATGCGGAGACCGTCGTGATTTCAGAAACGTCGGGATACACGCCATCGGTTATTGCATTAGAGCATTGAAGCATGGTGGCATCGATATCGTCCACGCCGATGATACTGCCAAAATCGTCGATTCCGATATACAAGGTACCACCATTCGAATTGGCAAACGCCACCACAGCTTTGAGCAGCTTAGGGGTAAATGTGCACTTGAACTCCACGGTCTCACTTTCAACAAGCTGCATGCAACCCCCTATCATCGACTATCGACGATTCTAGACCAACTATCGACGATAAGCAAGGCCCCTGGTACCCTCGCTTAGACCCGAGTGCCCGCGTGCAACGCTGCCCGACGCACGCAAAAGGGCCCGCCAGCGTGTGCGCCAGCGGGCCCCAAGTCATATCGACACTACCCCGTGTGCCTGCAACCGCCTCTACTTGCAGCGCGCCTTGGGCTGCTGCTGGGTGATACAGTGGATGTTGCCGCCGCCGTAGATGACCTCGCGGGTCATAATGCCGATGACCTCGCGGTCTGGGTAGGCGGCCTGGATGTCCTTAAGCGCTTGTGCATCGTTGGGGTCGCCGAACTGCGGCACGAGCACCGCGCCGTTAATGGGCAGGAAGTTGAGGTAACTAGGCTCAAAGGCGTCCTCGGGCGTACGCGGCAGCACACCCTCGACCGGATCGATGGTCGATGCCTCCTCCTCGGTCATATATACCGAGGTCGCAGGCATAATCACCTTGTGGATCTTAAGCTTGCGGCCACGGGCATCCGTCGTCTCGGAAAGCGTCTTATACGCCTCTTGGCACTCCTTGTAGAACTTATGGTTGGGATCATCGGTCCACATGCAGCAGACCTCGCCGGGCGCACTAAAGCATGCAACATCGTCCACGTGCCCGTTGGTCTCAAACGGGTCGATGCCGTCCTTGATCCAAATGACCTTCTCGATGCCCAGGTACTCGGCAAGCTTCTCCTCGATCTGCTCCTTGGTGTACTGGGGGTTGCGGTCCTCATTGAGCAGACACATCTCGGTGGTCACGACGGTGCCTTGACCATCACAGTTGAACGAGCCGCCCTCGAGGATGTAATCCTCGGGACGATAGCGGTTAACCTGCTCAAGCTGTGCCACCTGCAGGCCAATGGAAGCGTCCTTGTCCCACGGGAAATACAGGCCGTCAATGAAACCGCCGTAAGCATTAAAGTGGAAGTGCGAAAGAGCAACCTCACCATTGTCATTAACAAGGAACGCCGGGCCGGGGTCGCGAATCCAGCTGTCGTTGTACTCCATGTGGATAACGCGCACGTTCTCAACGCCATCGAAAATCTCGCACACCGCGGGGAAGTCTTCGGTGTTGACGCCCACAGTGATGGGCTGAAAACGTGCAATGGTCTTGATGATCTCGGTAAAGACCTTTTGCGCCGGCTTGGCACCGCAGCGCCACACATCCGAACGATGCGGCCACAAAATCCAGGTGCGCTCCTGCTCCTCGTACTCGCCGGGCATGTAGAATCCGTCCTTCTTTGGCGTAGACTCGCTCTCGTAAATGGTCTTCATGTTGGCTCCTAACGATATGGACGACCCTTTGTGATGACGGCCCCATTGTGCGGCTCCGGAAGCCCACTCTCAATGGGCCTAGGGGACCCTTTCGCCACCCAAAAGGACACCGTTCACTGACCTAAAGTTCTAGTGGCGCGCGAGACGTGTCATACTGACAAAGCCGCATGAAAGGACATCCATGACCAATACCACGCATACCCGCTTTAACCCCGATGAGATCCACGGGAGCCGCTGGTCCGCCCTCAACGAATGCGCCTTATGGATTCATGGCTGCGGCGACTTCGCCACGCTTCAAGCCGGGCTTCTTGATAGAGTTAATCAGGTGATATCGCACCGGGCCTCGATGTTTGATATCGCACGCGCCGGCACACACGGACAGACAGAATTCGTAAGCCCCGTTGCCCGTGGCATGGCAGAAGACCAGCTCGAGAGCTACTACGAACGCTATGCCGCCTTTGACTACACCCTTTGGAGCTTTGACGTTCACAACGTGCATGTTTATCGCGACCTGGACCTCGTGGATGTCGAGCGCCGCAACGCAACGCCCATCTATCAGGAGTGGATGAAGCCGCTCGGCATCTACTATGGCTGCACTGCCACGCTCGCGCACGGGGGCACATCCCTGGGGTCGCTCACGCTGTTTCGCGCACGAGAAGCGGGGGATTTTTCGGACGAAGAGCTCGAAGCCCTGCGCCAGCTCGCGCGGCACCTGAGCCTGCGCCTGTACGAGATCCTTGCGCAGAGCACCGCACAGCAAGCTTGCGAGAACCCCTTAGAGGCGCTCATCAGCGAGCTCGAAGTCCTCCCCCGCGAGGCAGAGGTGCTCAAGATGATGCTTGCCGGCAAGACCAACCGCGAAATGGCCGAGGAGCTCTATATCTCGGAGTCGACCGTAAAAAAGCATGTCAACGCCCTCTACCACAAGCTCGGCGTCAAAAACCGCCTGGGCCTCATGACATTGGTTCGAGAACAATCATAAGCCGGCCTCTAATTTGAAAGTAGCGCTGGTAGATTGCCTATTTGAACCTCGTTGCAAAGAACCGCCGCAGACGCCTTAGGAGCATCTGCGGCGGTTTGCATTAAACAGTCGCTGTCATGTGTCGCAAGCGCGCGTTGGCTACGCGGGAAGCCCGCTCAGGCGCTTGGACTCGTGCGCGGCGAGCGCAATGGAGATGATGCCGGTAATGGCATCGGCCACCACCAGGGCGATCCACACGCCCTCGACACCCATCATGTTGCCGAGGAGGTACATAAGCGGCACCGAGCAGATCACATAGCGAAGCAGGCCCGTAAACGTGGCGACACCAACCTTCTCGACCGCCTGGAAATACATCGACATGGTCATGGCAAGATAGCCCAGGGCAACAGCCAGGATGACAGTACGCGTGGCGTTGGCGGCAACCTCAACGAGCGCAGGATCGCTGCCGGCAAAGAAGGCGCACACCGGGGTGGCGGCAAGCCAGAGCGCGACGGTGACCAGCGCCAGCGTCACAACCTGGTACTTAAGCGTGCAGGAGAGCGTCTCCTTAAGGCGTGCCCAAGCCTTTGCGCCGGCGTTGAAGGCAGCGATGGGCTGCAGACCGTAGGAGAAGCACTGGGCAACCATCATGGTAATGTAGAGGATGTAGCCGTTGATCACGCCAAAGGCTGCGATGTAGAGCGAGCCCATGTCGCCGCCGAGCGAACCCAAAAGCGAGTTGGCAACGGTATTAAAGATAAAGGTCGCGCCCTGGACCAGGAAGAACGGGAAGCCGATCTTGAAGATCTGGCTGCAGATGGCGAGGTCGAGCTTAAGGTCGGCCAGGCTAATCTGGAGCTGGGACTTTTTGCCCCCGATGAACCAGAAGATACCGATGGCCCAGATACCGATGGAAAGCCCGTAGTACACGCCGGCGCCCATAACGCCAAACTTGAGCACAAACGTGGAAAGCGCGAGCCAACAGATGGCGACGATGGCCGAAACGGTCATAAGGTTGGCCTGGATCTGAACCTTCTCGTCCACACGCATCACAGCGGTGATCATCTGGCCAATGACCGTGAGCGGCAGCAGCACGGCGAAGGTGCGCACGCCGGCAACGGTATCGGCCATGATGTCGGGCGTGGCGCCAAAGAATGCGCAGATGGGCTCAGTAAACACTGCCATCACCACAGCAAGCAGCACACTCACGATCGTGGTGAGCCAAAAGCCCTGGCTAAAAGCCTTGCTTGCGCCCTTGATGTCGCCGGCACCCAAAAGGTTGCCCACCACGGCGGGCACGCCGGTGCCAAACAGGTTGCCAAAGGCCAGGTTAATGTACTCGACCGACATGATGATCGAGACACAGGCCAGGCCGTGGGCACCCAGGCCCCAACCCATCACGAGACCCTCGAGGACCACCATGATGATCTGGGCGAGCATGCCCTGGCCGGTGACGATGGTGTACTTACGCACCAGGCCGGGAATCGGTTGGGAGGCGAGCTCGCGCTCCTCCTCCACGGCAGCGGTTACTTCTTCTGCCATTGTTCTCCCCTTTCCTTGAGAGAGTAGTGCTGAATGGATGTCAGGCGGCTGACAACTGGCGCCAAGCCGCCCAATCAAACGATGGCGCTATGCCTCAAAGACCACCTTGCCGGCGATCATCGTGAGGGCTGCGGTAGCCTCGAGCACCTCGGCCGGCTCACAATCAAAGAGATTGCGGTCGAGTACGCAGATGTCGGCTTGCTTGCCGCAGGCGAGTGTGCCGATGCGGTCCTCAGCATGCATAGCGTAGGCAGCGCCGTAGGTGTATGCGCGCAGGGCCTCGGCCATGGTGATTCGCTCCTCGGGGAACCAACCCTCAGGATTAGATCCATCCTCGAGCATGCGGTAGACCGCTCCATAGACTTCCTCCATAGGCTCAAGCCCCACGACCGGGAAGTCGGAGCCCAGATGCACGCAGGCACCGCTCGCGAGCAGGCTATGAATTGGCCACGAGAGCGCCGCGCGCTCGGGACCAACGGCGTCGTCCTTTGCCAAGTCGGCCATATCAAGCAGCATATGCCACGGCTGCATGGCCGGACAGACGCCGAGTTCCGCATAGCGCGGCAAATCCTCAGGTTGAACAGTCTCGTTGTGCTCCATGGAGTGACGACAGCCCATAAGACCGTAACGCTTCTCACCCTCCTCGAAGCAGTCCAGGATAAAGCGTACGGAACGATCGCCTATGGCATGGATGCGCGTGTCGACACCCCACTCAAGCGCTTTAAGGATGGCTTTGCGCACACGCTCCGGTTCCTCAGCCGGCTCGCCACAGGTCTCGGGAGCATTAGCATAGGGCTCGAGCATCCAAGCAGTATGATCGGAACACACGCCGTCAATGAACTGCTTAAAGCCATGCCACTCGACTTGCGTGCCCGGGAAGTCGTATTTCGCCCGAATCTCCTCGAGCGTCATGGCCTCGTTCTCAAAAAGGTCTGTGTACATGAACACGCGCAACGGATGTTCGCCCTTGCGGTTAAGCTCCGCGAGGAATTTATAGGGGTTATCCATGCTCACAAAAGTGGGGTTTACCATGCCGACTGTCGTAATACCGAGAGCGTTGGCACGATGCGCGGTCTTGGCAAAGGAAGCACTAGCCACCTCGGGGGCAGGATTGTATACCTCATCCAAGAAAAGGGATCCCGCGTTGTTCGAGAAGACCCCAGCGGGGTTGCCAGCTTCATCCCTAAGAATCTTGCCGCCTGATGGGTCTGGCGTATCAGCAGTAATGCCGACTTTCTCGATTGCGCAGGTGTTGGCACTAAACGTGTGCACGTCAACCTGCTGCAAAAAGACCGGACGGTCCGAAATGTACTCATCGATCATTGCCGCCGTAGGCATCTCGGGCACGTCCCACTGGAACTGGATAACCTGATAGCCCACGATCCACTCGTTGTTCGGGTGGTCTTCGGCAAACGCCTGCACGCGTTCCATACACTGCTCAAAGCTTGTGCAATCGATGAGATTGACGGCGAAATCGGGATCGGACACAAAGGCGCCCTGGGCATAGTGAGTGTGTGAGTCGATGATGCCAGGCATGACGAGCTTATCGCCATAGTCGCGCACCTCAGTATCGGGGCCGATAAAAGCGTCGAGGTACTTATCTTCGCCGCACGCAACAATTCTGTCACCCGCGACGGCAACGCCGCCCTTGAACGGTGCCAGCCCGTCACCAGTGAACACAGCATTGCTTTTGATGACTAAATCCGCTTTGTCCATATGAGCCTCCTCAGACGTTACAGGACAATGGATGAACGCCACGATACGGCGCGCCCAATCGGTGAGGGAGCATTTGTTGCTCCCTGCATGACACGTGCCTACGAGCGGTCGGGCGTCTGTCCAGCGCCCTACTCCCCGTGTCAACACCCATTGACGCACCTCCTGCACAAGCTGCCAAGATGGAAGCGGGCGAACGGACGGGTTAAGCAGGTTTACACGTCTGACCAGGTATTTTATTGTCTAAGTTTATTGTCGCTTCTTTACGCCGAGTGGTCTGCGATATGCCGTCAGCCGATCCACCCCAGCCTTACGAGCGCCAGAATGTCTCAATCAAGTCGTCGCGCGCCTTGACTTCGCTCTTTACATAGATGCGATGCAGGTGAGCCTTGACGGTACCTGGGCTAATCACAAGTTCATTAGCAATATTTTGGACATCGAGTCCACGCAATACGAGTGTAAGCACTTCCTGTTCGCGCTTTGAAAGCCCATGCTCGTCCGAGAAAATCGCAACACGCGAGACAAGGTCCTCCCGTGCATCACGGCGCTCTGTCGCTACCTCTTCATCGGCACGAGGGTGACGCGAGAACACACGTAAGATATGGCTGAACTGTTTAAATAGCTGAACGGCTGCAGCAACAAACAATAAATTCTCTGAGATATTCCGCTCGCCCAGATACCATAAAAAGGCGCTCACCATCACGTTGTCAACGTCAGGCGCGCAGAATAGGATCATATAGGTATCCTCGATAACCACCATCACGGTAAGCACGCAGGCTATGCGAAAGAACGTCCGAGAGCGCTCAAGATCGAGCCGCTCAGCCCTATTCTCCGTCTTGCGATAGCGGGCGTAAGCATATACCAAGCAGAATGCCATTCCCAAATCGCGCGAAAGCCAAAAAAGATATTGCTGAACCTGGCCCGCAAAGCCAGTACGAGGCACCAGAGCAAGCTGAAGCACGGCGATCGGTACGACATATGCGGCAACGCGCTTAACGGTCACCTCATCGTGTAAGCGAAACGTTACCCAAAGCCATACGCACGCAAGAATCGCCACGCCCAGCGCGCAGCGCAGTAACGGATGTTGAAGCGGCTCATCAAACGTCACCACATAGTCATATTTGAGCCGGTTGTACTCATCAAAGAAGATCACCGACATATCGAAGATATAGAGAAGGAAGCCCGCGGCCGCCACCAAACAATCGCGTCGACGAGTCATGAGCCATATTACGAGTGCAGTTGATGCCGTCACCAATCCAACGCCCATGACAAGAATCGTGTAGATAAAGAATGCGAAGCTCATACTACCCTCATTCCGCGCACAACCAGCTTGATTCCGCATTACAGTTTTGGTAAGACATCGAACGAATACCAAGATCGAAAGGAGATGCCATGGCGCCGATTGCACCGCTCAAGATTATTGTCGCGCCCGCCGCCAAGGCCATCGCCGAGATCGGTTCGACCATGACCTACGATGACGTTCCTTGCATCGTTGATGAGCGCAACGACGGTTGCCCTTACCTGGGCCACGTCCCCTACTTTGCGCCTAAGCTCGCTTCTGATCCCGAGCACCGCGAACAGTAATCCAAGATGCAGCAAGCGCCGCGCAGCTCGCGGCGCTACTGTTTTGGTGCAAAGAAACCTGTCCCCCTTGCACCAACGCCGGGATTATCGACACTGCGGCCGCGGCGCGATATGAGGCGCGAAACCTCGCCCAGCAACACGCCGATCACCACACCCATGAGAATGGGCAACTTTGCCATTTCGGCGGGCGAGCCGTTGAGCGGCACAATCGTAGCGACAATCGAAAGCACAAGCTCCACCACGGGAATCGCAAGCGCTACCGCAAGCACCTTGCCCTCGAAGGGCGCGCGGAACACACGCGGGCGGCCGTCGTATTTACGCAGGCGCCAAAACGCCGGGAACATCGGGATATAGCTCATGAGCAGAAAGACGACGTTCATCGAGAAGAAGACCCAAAAGACATCGGAGCCCTCGCCCAGCGGAATCTGGAGCAGTAGCACCATACTTGCAAAACAACCGTTAATGAGTGCCGAGCCGTTGGGCATGCCGGTCATCTTGGACACCAGCGCAAAGGGACGCGGCATATTGCCATGACGCGCGGCATAGCTCGCCACGTTGTTGACGCCAAAGCTCCAGCAGATCATGTTGGCGAACAGCGTCACCAAAAAGGCCACGCCAACAATCATCGTTAGCGGGTGGGTGCGCCCCACCATAGCGGCGACTGCGTCCACAATGCCCGAATCGAGCGAAAGCTGCTCGGCGGGAACCGCGGCTCCAATGCCGATGCCGCAAATGATGTAGATTGCCGCAATAGCCACGCCACCGGCAATAACCGCCTTGGGGATATCGCGCGACGGGTTCTTCATCGTGCTGGCAAAGGTCGCGACCACTTCGAAGCCCATAAAGTTGAACAGGATAATCGATAGGTACGTCAACGAATTGGTGTCGCCCAGATCTGGAATGAAGGTCTTAAGCGACATGTCGTTGGCAAAGCCGTTATTGCAGGCAAACCAAATGCCGACGATTCCCACCACAGCGGTAATGAGCACCTTGATGACGGCGCCGCCGTCCATAACCCAATCGGCCTCCGCCACCGGCTGCATTGCCATGACCGTGACGCCCCACACAAAGGCAAGCTCGATGGCAATTCGGACCCCGAGCGAAAATTCGATGCCCCATACCGCATTGATGACACTGGGAAACATGCAAGCGATGCTTGCCACCCACAGCGGAAAGTTGACCCAGTAGCACCAGGAGCAACGGGCGCCCCAACGGTCGCCCAAGCCCAGGCGAACCCAATCGTACAGGCCGCCCTCGGAATCGAACGCCGTACCGAGCTCGGCCACCACCAGGCCATAGGGAAGCAAAAACGTAATGATGAGGAAGATCCACCAGAAGAACTGCACGTTACCCATGGCAGACGCCGGAGCAGCCGCCTCGATGGTAAAGACAACGCAGATAACCGAGAGGATGACCTCGAACAGGGAGAACTTTTTACCTACCATGGCACGCTCCCCCTACAGCAAAAAGGATGGCATCTGTACCGAAGGCGCAGCCCAAGGTAGGGTTGCAGGCCGCGTCACCGGTGCAGGTGCCATCCCAAAGAGAAGAGAGGATGCAATTGTTGGACCAACGCTCGCGGAACAGGCGCGTGTAGACAACGATACGCTGGTACATAGATACTCCGATCAAAACGGTCGCGCTCGCAACCGGAAACTATCAGCAATTGAATACGCGTCTGACCTGGGAAATTCAAGCGAACAATTGGCCTAACCCGCAATAAATCCCAGATCAGACGCGTATTCAATCAAAGAAAAAGGGCACTCCGATGTGGAGGCAACGGAGTGCCCAAAGAAAACCCAACCGACCAATCAAGTAGCCCTGTTCGCTTGACCGGCTGGGTTTCTGAGGTGCGGCAGATTCCCGTGAAAGAGGAGCGCCGCGTACTTCGGTACGCAAGCGACGAATGAACGGGAAGGTGCCGTGCCTCGGGAAGACAGACAATTACGCGGACGGCTCCTGCTGAGTAATGCAGTGGATGTTGCCGCCACCGAAGACGACCTGCTCGGACTGAACGCCGACGCACTTGTAGACACCCTCGCCCCAGACCTCGTCGTAGATCTTCTGGAGCGTGTCGACGGCCAGCTGGTCGTTCTCGTCGCCGTACTGCGGGACGATAACGCCGTGGTTGGTCACGAGGTAGTTCATGTAGGAGGCGATCAGCGGCTCGTCGGGGACGCGCGGCTCGGCGTTCTCGTCGGCGTCGATGGTGTCGCAGGAAGCCTGGTCCATGAACAGCGGGTTCACGGGCATGCAGAGCTTGTAGACCTTCATCTTGCGGCCCTTGGCGTCGACGGCGTTGGAGAGGGTCTCGTAGGCAGCGTGGCACTGCTCGTAGAACGGATACTCGGGATCGTCGGTCCAAATGCAGGCCATGACGCCCGGCGCGATGAACGTGGCGACGTCGTCGATGTGGCCGTTGGTCTCCTCGGGGTCGATGCCCTCCTTGACCCAGATGACCTTCTCGACACCCAGGTAATCCTTGAGGTGCTCGTCCATGTAGGCGCGAAGCTCCTCGCTCCAGGGCTCAAACTTCTTGCGGTACTTGGGCCAGATGGACTCGGGATCCTCTTCCTCCTCCAGAACCGCAGAGCAGGTGCGACCCGGGGAAAGCAGGCACTGGTCGGTCACGACAAGGGTGCCCTCGCCGTCGACGGTGATGGAGCCGCCCTCGAGGATCATGTCGTCGGGACGATAGCGGCGGCAGCCGGAGAGCTCAGCCATCTTGAGGGCGATCTGCTCGTCCTTGTCCCACGGGAAGTACAGGCCGTCGACGAGGCCGCCGTAGGCGTTGAAGTGCCAGTGGTTGGCGCGCTTCTCGCCCTTGCCGTTGATGACGTAGGTGGCGGCAGTGTCGCGGAACCAGGCGTCGTCGGTGGTCATCTCGATGACGGTGACGTTCTCGTCGTTCTCGAAGACGGCCTTGCAGTTGGCGTAGTCGACCTGGTTGGCGCACATATAGACCGGGGTGAACTCGGAGATGGCGCGGGCGATGGCGGCATACTGCTTCTGGGCCGGCTTGGCGCCGTGGGCCCAGGTGTCGGTGCGGTGGGGCCAGCCCATCCACACGCGATCCTGCGGGGCGAACTCGGCGGGCATGAAGAAGCCGTCGGCCTTGGGGGTGGACTCGGACTCGGTGATCGTACGCATAAGATTTCCTCCAAATCGAACGATCGCTTGCTGCGGGCGGGTTACCCGCAGCCTAAAACCAAGAGATGGTAGGCGCCCGTTCCCCGGCAAAGGTCGGGGCGCCCGGCGCCGGTTTTCACGGAGTCGCACCGGCAAGCGACGACGTAACCAAGTGCGCGGAGACAAAACGCACGAAGGATACGGAAGAGAGATTGGGGTGGGCGGTGGTTACCGGAGCTATCGCTCACACCCACCCCGGGGGAATGGTTAGCAAACCTGTCGCTTGGACACGCCTCCGAAGAGGCTAGAGTGCCCGGAGTCGGGAGCGACAAGCCCGACGAAGCGCGCGTTGGTACACGAGGAGGGTTGGAGCCCCAGAACCGGGTGCTCTAGTTCTCCTCGGCCTCGGCGGCCTCCTCAGCGAGACGCTGGGCTGCGAGCTCAGGGGTCAGACCCTTGTACTCGGTCTCGCGGCCCTTAGCGCTGACGACGCGGACGACCTCGCCGATGAGCACGAGCACGATGAAGATAACGATCATCGGGACCTTGTCGCCAATTTCAGCAGCGGAGAACGGGATCAGCGTGGCAACGATGGCAAGAACCAGCTCGATGCAGGGGATGGCCAGCATGACCTTCATCATGGCGCCCTTAAACGGGAACGTGAAGATGCGCTCACGGTTGGGGTCGTTCTTACGAAGGTTGAGGAACGCCGGGAACATCGGGATGTAGGTCAACAGCAGGAAGACGACAGAGGTGCCAAAGAGCATCCAGAAGACACCGTTGGAGATGGCGTCGATGGGAACGAGCTGCAGGCACAGCACCAGGGAGGCAACGACAGCGTTGACCAGGTTGGCGCCGTTGGGCATGTCGTCATCCGAGATCATCGAGGCGAAGACCTTGGGCATGTTGCCGTGCTCGGCAGCGTAGCGAGCAACGGAGTTAACGCCGAAGGACCAAGCGGCCATGTTGGCGAACAGGGTGATCAGGAAGGCGATGCAGATGACCTTAAAGATCATGGAGTCGCCCACCATGGTCTGGACTGCGACGATCATGCCGTAGTCGGGATCGATGGAGTCGGCCGGCACGGCGGCGCCGATGCCAAAGCCAGCGAACAGGTAGATCACGGCGATGGACAGGCCACCGACGATGATGGCCTTGGGGATATCGCGAGCGGGATCGGCCATATCGTCGGTCATGGTGCAGATGACCTCGAAGCCCATGAAGTTAAAGATGATGATCGACAGGTAGCCGAGAGCGTTGGTGTTGGTGAGCTCGGGCAGGAAGGTGGCAGCGGACATGTCGTTCGCAAAACCGTTCTCCATGGCATACCAAATGCCCAGAGCGCCGACGATAACGGCGACGGCGACCTTGATGATGGCGCCACCGTTAAGGACCCACTCGGAGTCGGCCGCCTTGGAGCGACCCATAAGGTAGACAATCCACACAAAGGCAAGATCGATACCCATCTTGGCGATCAAGTTGAACTCGACGCCAAAGACCATGCCAAAAATGTCGGGAAACATGGTAGCCAGCGAGGCGATCCACAGCGGGTAGTTGACCCAGTAGTAGTACGAGATGCGGGCGCCCCATTTGTCGCCCAGGCCATCGCGTACCCAGTCGTAAATGCCGCCCTCGCCGTCATAGGTGGTACCGAGCTCGGCGACAACCATGCCGTAGGGAAGCAGGAAGGTCAGGATCAGGAAGATCCACCAGAAGAACTGCTGGTTGCCAATGGCAGCAGCAGGAGCGGCGGCCTCGCAAACGAAGACGACGCAGATGATGGTCGAAATGACCGTCAAGAAGGAAAGCTTTTTCTTTCCGTCGCTCATGATGAGCTCCTTCGCTCAGTCTTGGACAGATCCGAGGCCCTAAGGTATTAAGGCAATTGCTTGGGCCTCGGTGAGCGGGCGACAGGAGACGAGCATCCGCCGCCCGCAAACGTGCTTTTAGAAGCCTTGAGGCTTAGAGCTGCTCGAGAGCCTCGAGAGCGGCGTGGAGCTCAGCCTTGGCGGAGTACTCGACACCCTCGTCGTTGAGCGGGGTGCGCTTGCCCAGGGCGGCAAGGAGAGCACGGATGGAGTGCTTGCGGTTCTCGGCCTCGACCCAGCACAGGGAGCGCTCGGGATCGTCCATGACCTCGTCGACGACCTCCTCGTTGCGGGTGGCCGGCAGGCAGTGCATGAACTTGGAGCCTGCGCCGGCGAAGTTCATCATGTCCATGGTGACCTGATACTTGGGATAGAACACGTCCATGTAGTTCTCGCCCGAGACCTCCTCGTCGTACAGGCCATACCACACGTCGGTGTAGATGAAGTCGGCGCCCTTGATGCACTCGATGTCGTCGGAGATGACGACCGAGCCGCCGGAGACCTTGCAGTTCTCCTCGGCGATGGCCATCATCTGCTTGCCGAACTCGGCGCGCTCCTCGACGGTGCCAACGTGCAGGCCGCCGTCGGGGATCTGGTGGCCCTTAGGTCCAAACTGGACAAACTTCATGCCGACCTTGGAAGCGATGAACATGAGGGAGACGCAGACCTGGGTGGCGTCGCCGATGAAGGCCAGGGTGCAGTCCTCGATCTTCTTGCCCTCGGGGAGGTTCTCGAGCATGGTCATGAGGTCGCCCATCTCCTGCGTGGGATGGTTGAACTCGGACATGCCGTTGATGACGGGCACAGCGGAGCCCTCGGCGAGGCCGACGACGTCCTTGTGACGGTCAACGCGAGCCATCATGATGTCGAGCAGCGAGCCCATAACGCGAGCGGTGTCGCCCAGGGACTCGTGACCGCCGAGCTGGATGGTGCCAGGGCCATAGAACTGAGCATGGCCGCCGAGGTCGGTCATAGCGGTCTCGAAGGAAAGACGGGTGCGGGTGGAAACCTGCTGGAAGATCATGCCAAGGCTCTTGTTGCGGAGCAGGTGCGGATAATAACCGTCAACCTTGATGGCCTTCTTCATTGCCAGGCCAAGATCCTCGATAGCCAGGATCTGCTCTTTGGTGAAGTCGTTGGTGTCGATGAAATCCTTAGGCAGTGCCATGTCGATTTCCTTTCCGCCGGTCTTGCCGACTATTACTATGAGGCGCTCGAACATCACGCCTCGTGTTGACAAGACCATCATTCACCCGTATGCAATTTTTACCTAGTTTATTCGGGATTAAAGACCGTTCACGGAGTTACATCCCCTCTAAACCAATATAAACCCGCAGGTCAAGAGTTTACAGGGGGTTTACCATCTAGAACCGCGAACGGTATACGGCTATGCTGTATCTCGGCGCCTAATCCACAATGAAACGAAGGGTTGAGACGTCTATATCCCACAAGGTATACAGAACTCGGCCATAGAATAAATGAGATGGGACGGTGACAGATGAACACCCTGATGTTCTTCTATACCCTAGCGATACTCGTGATCTGTATTGTGACGGCGGTGCTCTCGCTTGCCGCCTATGCCTCATCTCGTCGACGCTTCTTTATCTATGGCAGCGGCGTATTTATCTGCTATGCCATCGAGATGACCGAGATTTTCTTTTTTGAATACACGCTGCAAAACCAGAGTTTTCCAGCCAGCGACTATTACTCAATTACCATGCCTGTGTTGCGGACCTTTGTGGCGACCGCTTCGCAGGCTTTTATTTGGCTCATTGCCATGGATTTGCTCGACAAGCATTCAAAAAAGCAGTTTGTCATTCCCGTCGCAACGTTCTTGCTGAGCGAGCTGCTGATTATCGTCGCTGTCCCCTACGGCCCCATTCATCAATGGCTCTACTACACGATGCGTCAGGTATTCCTTGTATTTGTGGGACTGTATATCTTTTGGACGGCGCATAAAAGCACACAAGTCGAGCTGAAGGCACGCGTTAACAACCAACGAAAGCACCTGATTATCGGCGCTATTCTGGTCGGTTGCATCGTTGCCGAGGATTTCTACAACATTCTGATTGTCCCCATGAGTCTGGCGCCCTCTTGGCTGCAACTATATCTGTCCGAGCGCAACTTTAGCGAAAACGTCTTTGCCTGCTACTTTGCGATTCTGCTGATCATCTACTCCTACCACGTGCTTTCAATCCGCATGCAGGAGGCGCCCGAGGAAAAGAACGTCAGCGATCTTGATCGACACATCGAAGAGCAGATGCCCTTCTATCGCAACGCCTACAAGCTCTCCAACCGTGAGACCGAAGTTATGCGTCTGGTCGTACTGGGCAAATCGAACCAAGAGATCGCTGACGAGCTATTCCTTGCCGTGGGCACCGTCAAGACCCACATCCACAACATCCTGGTCAAAACCGAACAGCAAAACCGCACGACGCTCATCCTCCACTTTTGGAAGCGATAACCTGCCAAAAAGGGACAGGTTTATTTTGGCAGGTTTTATCTGGGTAAACGCCAAAAACCGCCGCGAGGGAGCTACTTTCCCTCGCGGCGGTTTTCTAGCAGTAAAACCAAGTGAGTAGGCTTTTGGCGGGATGCCGAGCACACCTCAAAACGCCACAGCCCTGACCTGCGATTTTATTGAGCACTTGCCGCGATGTGCTCGGCAGATCCAAAAAAGTCTACTCACTTAGTTTTGAGATGCATCAGGCGGGCAAAAAACCGCCGCGAAGAGGGCCCGGCTCCCTTCGCGGCGTTTGTTCGCTGTGGTTATGCGGCGGTTTTGCCCGCTTGTTACTCGCTGTAGCGGGTGGCGATGGCAGCTTGTACCATGCCGGTGCTCATGAGGTACGTCACCAAGAAGTAACCACCGTAGGCTGCCAGGAAAATCGCACAGGTGAGGCCCACGGTACCGCCGATGCTCATGTTGCCAAACGTGCTCACCAGCTCGATGATCACCTTGAGCGCCACAAAGGAGTGCGCCAGACCCACTACCAGCGGGAACAGGAAGAACACCGCTTGCTGCGCCATCACCGAATGGCGAATCTGGCGGTCGTCACAGCCGATCTGCGCCAGCACGCGATAGCTGCGGCTGCCATCTGCCACGTTGGAGAGCTGCTGGATCGACAGAATTGCCGCGCATGCAACGACCAGTACAAAGCCGATGTAGATAGCCAGATAGCTAATCATGCCGTTCATCTGCGCCGCCAGCGTATATAGCTCGGAACGCGTGATGAAGACTCCCAATGACCCCGGCTCCTTGCCGTCAACGAGCAGATTGTCGAGCATGGTGTATTTAATGCTCTCGTCTGCCTTGGTCACATCCATCCCCTGCTTGTAGTTAACGAGCAAATTACTGGCATACGGCTGCAGGTTAAGCTGGGACAGCAGCTCATCGGCAACGACGACGGTACCCGGATTACTGCCCATCCCCGAGTTGGCGATGGCCGCCGTATCTTCGTCCGACTTATCGGTTGCGGGCTTGAGCGTATGCCCGCCCAAGGTAAGAGCATGGCCGCCAGCCATATACTTGGTGTACATGTCGACCAGCTCGCCGCCCATATCACACGTGAGCAGATACTGGTCGCGGCCAATGCTCACCGGCTCCTCGCCCATCATCTGGCGCAGCTTGTTGTACTGACTTGCCGGCGTCACAAACAGGCCCATATCATCGGCATTGCTACCCTCGAGCGCCTTGGGGAGCTTTTCGCCCATGGCCTTGCACATCTCGCCCGCCGTCACCGAAGGATCCGAGCCGCCAAGCGTATAGCTCAGATACGAGTCGATCTGCACATGCTCACCGGCAACATCGGCGATATTGACCTTCTTGCCGGTCTCGTCGTTGTTGTCCGCCGACTTGCGCTCGCCATGCCACGCAGCGTACAAATCGACCGTTGTATCGGCCAGCACCATGCGATCGGCCTCAGACGGATTGACATACTCTTTGTAGTAGTCGAGCGTTTCGGGCGTGTAATAGACATACGTCTGAGACACGTCAACAGGGTTATAGCGCTCCAGGTTTTCGTTCATCACGTTGGCGATCGACATACCGCACGTCACCGAGGTGATGGCCAAAAACAGGATCATCGCGATGACGCCCATCGAAAAGCACACCGTGTTGACCTTGGCCGAAAGCTGACGCACGGTAAACATATTGAGGCCGCGCCAATACACGCTGCGCAGGCTCTGCAGCAGCTTGATAAGCATGCCCGAAAGGCCCCAGAACAGGGCAAAGGTACCCACCGTAACCATGGCCGTGGTGATACCGAACTGATTCATGGCCTCCTGCAGCTTGGTATCGGTCGCGGTGAGCGGGAACCCGTCGCGCAGCAGGCGGTAATAGGCCACGCCCACCAGCACCACGCCTACGACAAAGATGGCAATCGCGATCCAGGGGTTGCGCGTCTTGATGCTCTCGTTGCGACGCTCGGCACCCATAAGCTCGATGAGCTTGGTGCGGCGCACGGCGCGAAGGTTCAGCAGTAGCGTGAGCACAAACATTACGAGCATGCAGGCAAGGGTCAGGTTGAACGCATGCACCGAAAAAAAGAAGTGGAAATCGGCGATCTGCGTCTTAAAGAGCGAGGCCGTAAAGAATGTCATGAGCTGCGAGAGTCCCACACCCAGCACAATGCCGGCGACAAAGGCGCCGACCGAAACAAATACGGTCTCGAGCGCCATGATCGTGGCGACGCGCCCGCGGCGCATGCCGAGCACCTGGTACAGGCCGAACTCCTTTTTGCGGCGCTTCATGATGAAGTTGTTGGCATACACCATCAAAAAGGCCATGACGCCGGCCAAAAAGTACGTGAGGTAGCCGAGCATGCCGCCCATGAGCTCGGACAGTCCCTCCTCCTTGATGCCGGCAATGTCGACCTGCATCGAGACGGTATTGAAGGCATAGAAGACCGTGACACCCAGGGTGAGCGTCAGCAAGTAGACAAGGTAATCGCGGCCGGCGCGGCGGACGTTGCCCCAAGCGAGTTTACAGAGCATCGGAGCCCTCACCGCCCATCATGGCAACGACCTCCATAATGCGGTCGAAGAACTCTCGGCGGTCGGTGTCGCCGCGGCGCAGCTCGGTGAAGATCTTGCCGTCACGAATAAACAGCACACGGCTCGTGTAGCTGGCAGCAAAGCTGTCGTGCGTGACCATGAGCACCGTGGCGCGCAGGCGGCGGTTGAGGGCCTCTAGGCTCTCGAGCAGCAGGCGGGCGCTCTTGGAATCGAGGGCGCCGGTGGGCTCGTCGGCCATGATCATGGTGGGGTCGGTGACGAGCGCGCGAGCCGCGGCAACACGCTGCTGCTGACCGCCGGACATCTGGTAGGGATACTTGTCGAGCACCTGACTGATAGACAGACGCGCGGCTACATCCTGCACGCGGGTCGAGATCTCTGCCGAGTTTGTGCGGGCGATGGTGAGCGGCAGGGCGATGTTCTCGCGCGCCGTGAGCGTATCGAGCAAGTTGGAGTCCTGGAAGATAAAGCCCAGCTCCTCGCGGCGGAACTGCGAAAGCTTGGCCTGCTTCATGCGTGTTACGTCCTGGCCGTTGATGCGGATGGTGCCGCTCGTAGCGCTATCGATGGTCGAGACGCAGTTGAGCAACGTCGACTTGCCCGAGCCCGAGGCGCCCATGATGCCAACGAATTCGCCGCGGTTGACGGTAAAGCTGACGTCGTTGAGCGCGCGGGTCACGTTGCCCAGCGCTCCATATACCTTTTCGAGATGCGCGACCTCCAGTACCGGGGTCGCCATGTGCGTGGTTTGCATACCGAGTCCTTTCTTGCGATTAGTCTACGGCATCTATAGTCGCAAGAAGCCGAGTCGGCTACCATCGATATGGCTTACGCTTGCCTTACCCTTGTGTAAGGTACGGGTAGCTAGCCTGCCATGTGTTGATGTTGAGAGAGGACTCCTGTTGAAGACTGTTCATGTTGCCGCTGGGATCATTCGCAAGGAAGGATCTGACGAGCTGCTTGCCGTGCAGCGCGGCTATGGCGACATGCAGGGACTTTGGGAGTTCCCCGGTGGCAAGCTCATGCGCGGCGAGACGCCCGAAGACGCCGTGCGACGCGAGCTTATGGAAGAGCTGCAGGTAAAAGTCACCAACCTGCGCGATTTCTATACCGTTGAGTACGACTACCCCGATTTTCATCTCTCCATGGAGTGCTACTACTGCTCGCTGGCCGATGAATCCGATGAGCCCCAGAAGCGCGACCGCCAGCTCGATATCCGCTGGATTCCACGCACGTCTCTTGCCACTGTTGAGTGGATGCCCGCCGACAAGGGGCTTATCGATGCGCTGATTGAGTTAAAGGAAGATCGGCTTGAGGCAAGCTCCGCCGATGACGCCGCACCCAACACAACCGACAAACCCGCCACCAAACCCAAGCGCGCACCTAGGCGCCGCAGCAAAAAGCGCCCCAAGCCCGGTCTGCTCGACGGCATCGACACCTCGGATCTTTCCGCCGACGAGCGAGAACTCGTGCGCCGTCGTGCCGCCATCAAAAAGTCCATGAAGGGCAACAAGCGCGCCAATACCAAGCCCGAGTTGCTCGTTCGCCAGCGCCTGCGCGCCGCGGGCCTTACGGGCTATCGCTTGGAATGGAAGGTTCCCGGCAAGCCCGACATCGCCTTCCCCGGCCGCAAGATCGCCATCTTCGTCAACGGCTGCTTTTGGCACCGCTGCCCCAAGTGCAACCCTAGCCAGCCCAAGCGCAACGTTGAGTTTTGGGAGGCAAAGTTCCGTCGCAACGTCGAACGCGACCGCGCTGCCGTGGCAGCACTCACTCAAATGGGCTGGACACCCATAACCATCTGGGAATGCGAGCTCAAAAAAGACCGTATCGACGCCACGATGGAAAAGGTCATCGAGCAGGTGCGGGCCGCAGAGCCGCAGCGCTAACAGCGAGCATTCACACGCTCCGCACGTCCGCGCCACATCCGCGCCACAAACCTTAGAAAGCCCTTAAGCTCAAAACCTTTCAAGAGTGTTACTCAATAGCCTTGACCTGCGGTTTCATTGTTACATCAAACCTGATTAAGCCTTTCTTTAGCGCTTCTTTGCAACAGCCGCGGCATAATACTGCCAACGCACGGAACCTAGCAGCATACCCCGTGCGCAACCTTTTGGTGGACATCGAGGAGGCCGCATAAGCATGCATTCTTCCAATGACGCAGCACAGCAGCCATCCCTAAATCATGCAAACCTTTTCTCCTTCCCCCCGACACAGAGAAACGGTCTCCTCGACTCCCCCACCACAAAAACCAAGCGCTCAGCCGATCAGAGCCTCAACTTACGAGCATCCTTCGAAAAGCTCCAAGCATCCCTAGACAAGGCGTTCCCCGAACAGGCAAGAGCAATCTAAGCCCATCGCGCTTTATACTGATGCCATGCGAAACATGGATCACATAGAATTGCACCGCGGAGGACGCGAGGAAGCGTTTCCCGAGACCGCCGAAGACTGGCCCTATATTGCCGAACGCGCAGAATTCGCTCGCTATCCGGGCAATTCCGTCCCCTGGCACTGGCATTCCGAAGTTGAGCTTTTCTACATGGAGCAGGGAGCGATTGACTATCGAACGCGCGCGGCTCATGAGCACGTACGCTTTGAGGAAGGGTCCGCCGGCTTTATCAACGGCGGCGTTTTGCACAGCACGCTGCAATCGCCCAATTCGGCGCCAGCCATTCAAATGCTGCATATCTTTCAGCCGTCGATGCTCGGCGATCCCGCGGGACGCCTTCAAAAACGCTATATCAATCCTTTGCTGCAATGTCGAGGCGTCGATGTGCTCAAATGGTCGCCCACCAACCCCGACGATATGCCCTTTATCGATTTGCTAAAGAGTTCCTTTAACCACGACCTTCAACGGCCGCAGAACGAGATGGCGCTTCGGAATAGCTTGTCAGAGCTCTGGATTCAGATTTACGCCAAGGCCGAACCGCTCTTTGCCTCCGACAACGCCTCTTGGATGACCAACCGCGACGTACAGTTCAAGGCAATCCTGGACTATATCCGCGCAAACTATGCAGCCGCTATAGATGTGCCCCAGATGGCATCTGCAGCCGGCGTAAGCGAAAGAGAGTGTTACCGCATTATCGAAGCTTGCGCAGGAACGACCCCGGCGGCATATCTGCGCGCATACCGCGTAAACCGTGCTTGCGAACTTTTGGCACACACCACGCGAACGGTCCAGACAGTCGCGCGCCAATGCGGCTTTGCGACAGCAAGCCATCTTGGCCAGGTATTTAAAGAACAAATGGGGTGCACTCCTTCGAGCTATCGAGCAGCGAGGCAGAATCTCGATAGCACCAGGCAGAAATCCCGCTAGCCTTTCTTCTGTCACCGCATCAAACTTGCAGGCAAACAACAGAGAGGAGCAACCATATGAAGCACTTTGACCATATCGTATTTGACGTTGATGGGACATTGGCAGATACAGAAGAAAGCGTTCTATCATCGCTTGTCCAGATTGTCCAAGAAGAGACCGGCAAAACGCTCCCCCGACACGAGCTTGAATTTGCCCTCGGCATACCCGGCAAGGATGCCCTTGAGAAACTTGGGATCTACTCACAGGCAACGCTGGATCGCTGGCGCCAAGTTGCCGCCAGCTTTAAAAGCACCATCAGCGTGTTTCCAGGTTTGCTTGAAGTCATCGCAACACTCGCCGATAGCGGCTGCAAACTTGGCATCGTCTCCTCACGTGCGCGCGACGAATACGCAGAAGAAATTGCACCCCTTGGCTTCAATAAGTATTTTGAGCACATCATCCTTGTCGAAGACACAACCGAACATAAACCCGCACCCGCTCCCATGCTCGAATATCTCCGGCGTACGGGCGCGAATCCTGGCAACGTCGTCTACGTTGGCGACACCGTCTACGACGAACAATGCGCAACTTCGGCAGGGGTCAGTTTTGCCAGAGCGGCATGGGGATCACACCAAGACATCCCAAACGCCACCTACAACCTCAAAACCCCCAACGACCTGCTAACCCTAACAACCAAGTAACCCCCGCGCCCCACCCTTTCAGCCCCAACGCTACAAGGGCGACGACCTCGAGTAGGTCAACCTGGGAGGGACGAGGGCTTAGTTCCCCAATCTTTCCGCAGGGGGCAAAAAGCCTCGCCGCACGAAGTGCGCAGCGAGGCTTTTTGCATGCCCGAGGACGATTGGGGAACTAAGTCCTCGTCCCTCCCCGGGATATGTAGCGAGTCGGAGTACCCTTGCTGTTACTCTGCTTTGCCCACAGAGTTGAGGTTGGTCATGCGGATCTTAACCAGCTCGGTGATCTCACGCATGCCCTCCTTGGCCGGCTTCTTGGGATCGAAGCAGGCGGGGTTCTCGGCCATGTAGGCCATGAAGCCCTTGGTGTAGGCCTGACGCAGCTCAGTAGCGTAGTTAACCTTGCAGATGCCGTTCTTCACGGCCTCGGCAACCTGCTCATCGGGCACACCAGAGGTGCCATGCAGAACCAGCGGCACGTCGACGGCGTCGCGGATGGCCTTGACCACGGACTGCTCGATGTGCGGATCGCTCGTGTACACGCCGTGGCTGGTGCCAACGCCAATGGCCAGCGAAGTGCAGCCGGTGCGCTCGACGAACTCCTTGGCCTCGGCAGGATCGGTGTAGGGGCTCTCGCCCTCAACCGCGGGACCGTCGTCCTCCTTGCCGCCAACCTTACCGAGCTCGGCCTCGACGGGCACGCCCATGGCGCGGCCAGCGTCGGCAACGGACTTGGTCAGGGCGATGTTGTCCTCGAAGGACTCGTGCGAACCGTCGATCATGACGGAGGTGTAGCCCGTGCGGAAAGCCTGCATGCAGCGGTCATAGCCATCGCCGTGATCGAGGTGCAGAGCGACGGGCACGGAAGCGCGCTCGGCGGCAGCCTTGACCATGCCGTAGAAGTAGTCCAGACCAGCGGTCTTGATGGTGCCCGGGGTGGTCTGCATGATGACGGGGGACTTGGTCTCCTCGGCAGCGGCCAGAACGGCCATAACAAACTCGAGGTTCTCGACGTTGAACGCGCCAACAGCGTAGTGGCCGGCCTGAGCGTCCTTGAGCATCTTTTCGGTGGTAACAAGTGCCATGAGCGTTTGCTCCTCTCCCTCGCCCGCATCTGGACATCGGGCGTAGTTGTTCACAAGGCGTTTTACCTTGCGTTTTGCTGCGCTCATTGTATGAAATTCAGCAGCTTTGCACGTGCGAGATATTGAGCCCATGCAGGTCAATACAGTCATTTTTGAAAAGCAAACGGAAGAAATTTGAGCCGAGTGAACATGTTCGATATTGAATTTTGGGCGTTCAGCGTCTTTCTTTTATAGAAAAGATAAGTAATCGAAAGGTGTTTTCTTACTCAAAAAGAAAATGAACGAAAATAGAGTCAACACAATTCCTGCAAATTTCAGACGATGATGGAGCAGATATGGCCCACGCAACAACCCGAGCTTTCGCCGACGAGCGTCGTTCCGCCATCATGGAGATGCTCGATCATAATGCCTCGGTGCAGGTAGCAGAAATCGCCCAGACCTTTGGCGTGTCCTCCGTCACCGCCCGCGCCGACCTGGACGCGCTCGCCGAAGCAGGCAAGCTGCGCCGCACGCACGGCGGTGCCGTATCACTCCACAAACGTCTGACCGTCTCCACGCAGGATCGCCGCATCAATGTCAACGTCGCCGCCAAGCAGGCCATCGCGCAAAGCGCCATCGAGCTCGTCAATGACGGCGACACGCTGCTCGTCGACTCGGGCACCACGGCGCTCGAGTTCGTCCGGCTCCTCGATCAGCGCGACGGTATCACCGTCATCACGGCCGACATTACCATTGCCGATTACATCGACGAGAGCATGCCCTCAGTCGATGTCGTCATGCTGGGCGGGGCGCTGCGCAAAGGCCATCGTTATTTGTACGGACCGCTCACTATGCAGGCGCTCCAAATGGTCCATGCCGATCTGGCCGTCATGTGCCCCGGCGCCTTTGTCCCCAGCTGCGGCTTTACGACCGACTTTCCCCAGATGGCCGAGACCAAAACGGCTATGATCGCCGCGGCCCATCAAAGCGTCGCCCTCATGGACGCCAGCAAGGTTAACGGACGCGGCATGTACCGCTTTGCCAAACTGACCGATGTCGGCACCATCGTGATGGACCGTGACCCCGACCATGCCGTCGCCACCTCGATCGCCGAGTTAGCCAACGACGCTCGTCCAGCCCTCATCATCGCCGGCGCTTAAACAAAAACCACCACAAAGGTGCCTGTCCCCTTTGTGGTGGTTTGAGCGTTAAAAGTGAACGTATCGCTACTTGGAGAGCTCGTCAGCGAGGGCCTCAATCTGGGCGCGCGAGGCGTCGTTGAGCGAACCCAGGACAGTCACCTTATTCTGCGTCAGCGTGATGTCCTTCATACCCTCGAGCTCCTTGGTCATAACCTTGGCAGCGGTGGGCGCCCAGGAGCCGGCCTCAACGAGCGCCACCGTACGGTTCTGATAGGCGTGCTCGGCAAGCGTGTGGATAAAGGTGCTCATGAACGGGAAAACTTCGCCCTGATAGGTAATGGAGGCGAGCACCAGGCGGTCATAGCGGAACGCATCCTCAACGGCCTCGGCCATGTCGTCGCGAGCCAGGTCAAAGACGGAGACCTTCTGGCCGCGAGCCTCGAGCGCTGATGCGAGCTCCTCAACGGCGGCCTTCAGATGGCCGTACACGCTCGCGTAGGCAATGGTGATGCCCTCGTCCTCGGGCTGATAGCTCGACCAGGTGTTGTAGGTGTCGAGGTAATAGCCCAGGTTCTCGGTAAGAACAGGGCCGTGGAGCGGGCAGATAATCTGGATATCCAGATCGGCGGCCTTCTTGAGCACGGCCTGCACGAACTTGCCGAACTTACCAACGATGCCAAAGTAGTAGCGGCGCGCTTCACAAGCCCAACCCTCGGGGTCCTCGATGTCGTTAGCGCCAAACTTGCCAAAGCCGTCGGCACTAAAGAGTACCTTGTCGGTAGCCTCGTAGGAGAACAGCACCTCGGGCCAGTGAACGTTGGGGGCGCCGACAAAGGTCAGGCTGTGGCCGCCCAGGTCGAGCACATCGCCCTCTTTGACGACCATCTTGCGCTCGGGGAAATCGGTGCCAAAGAAGTTGACCATCATGCGGAAAGCGCCCATGCTTGCCACGATCTGTGCCTGGGGATAGCGCTCCATAAAGGCGGCGATACCGGCGGAGTGATCGGGCTCCATGTGATGGACGACCAGGTAGTCGGGCGTACGGCCGTCGAGCGCGGCCTCGAGGTTGCCGAGCCATTCGTCGACAAAGCCAGCGTCAACCGAATCGGCGACAGCGATTTTATCGCCCAAGATAACATAGCTGTTGTATGCCATGCCATTCTCGGACACGTCGTACTGGCCCTCGAACAGGTCAATGTCGTGATCGTCGACACCGATGTAGCGGATATCCTTGGTGATCTCCATCAGGCAAAGCCTCCTAGATAGACAAAAGAACCCGTCTATCATAACACTCGGTAGTATCCCAACTGTTATCTGCCGGCATCCATACCGATTGTTATTGAAATACGATAAATCGCCGTTTACCTGCGCAAACTATGAGCGTGGTATCGCCGTGCTATGTCGAATAATGAGCTGGCCGGGAATACGAATGGCAACGGTTTTGCCCGCCGTACCCGCCTCGGGAACCGCATGCTCGAATACCTCGCGTCCGCGCTGATGTAGATCGAACCGCACGGTCGTGAGCTCGTTATGCGCGACAAAATCATCGAGCGAGTCATCGACGCCCACCACGCTCACGTCCTCAGGCACGCGCAGACCGCTATCACGCAGCGCGGCAATCGCGCCATTTGCCATCTGATCGTTTGCCGCATAGATCGCCGTCATGGTGCGATCGTGCTCGGCCAGGTACCTGCCGGCCTCGTAGCCGCTGTTGGCAGACCAGTCGCCCTCGAGCGGCTCTGCCGGCTCGATGTGTTTACGCTCGAGCGCGTCCTGCCAGCCGGCGCGACGAAATTGCTCGTCGACTGAGAACGACGGGCCGCCAATATAGCGAATCTGCTCGTGCCCCAGCTCAAACAGGTGATCCATAAGCAATAGCGAGCAGCCGTAATGGTCGGAATCAACCGTGGTCACACGCGGATGCGCGTACATGGTAACGATGACCGTGCCAATGCCCGGCAGTGGATCAAACGTCTCAAAATCGGGCGCCATGCGACTCATGCCGATGATGATGCCGTCCACCGGCAATGCGGCCATACGACGCGTGGCCTCGGCAAGCGAGAATTCCTCGGTCTTGGACATCTCGACCAGCGTGATGGCGCAATTATGCTCGCGAGCAGCACTGGCGATGCCGTCGATCATTGAAAGGTTGCCAAACTTGGTGACATCGTTGACGCACAGGCCGACCGAATGGTAACGGCCGTCGCGCAGCGAGCGACCGGCATAACTCGGACGGAAGCCGAGCTCTTGCATCGCGGCCTGCACGCGCTGGCGCGTCTGCTCGTTAACGTTGGGCAAGCCGTTGGCGACGCGCGAAACCGTCTGCTGCGAAACGCCGGCAGCGCGGGCGACGTCGGCCATGGAAACCGGACGCGTACCTGTATCGTTGGAAGGGCGCCTTGCCACAAAATCACCTTCGCTCTTGCGAGATCTGAACAGCGTGAATGTCGACCCGAGCGGAAACACGCCCCGCACTGAGGCCCGCTATCGTCGGACGCATGTTAACGTACTCTACTTTTTCTATCTGCATCTCTTCTGCTCTATAAGTCCATACAGCTGCACCGTTCGCGGCTGAAAATCTACCGATTACCAGATTCTCAAAAATAGATATACGTTGTGTTATGAGTACGTTACCATTGCCTTTAACGTGCAGCGCCATGAACGCTTCGTTTGTGGTGCTCAAAATTGTTAACGTACTCAAAACGACACGGGCCCATCTGTCCGGTGCCAAGGAAAGGACTCCCATGACCACCCCCGATGAAAAGACATTCGCCACGCTCACCAAGCTGTTTGAGGAGGAGTTTGGCCCCATCGGCGATCGCCAGGTGCTCTATGTGCACACGCCCGGCCGTTCCGAGATCAGCGGCAACCACACCGACCACGAGGGCGGTCACGTTATCGCCGGCTCGCTCGATGTCGCTGTCGACGGCATCGCCGTGGCAACCGACTCCAACAAGGTTCGCGTCGCCGACGAAGGCTATCCTACGTTTGAGATCACGCTCGACACACTGGATGTTCAGGAGTCCGAGAAGGGCTCGTCCGCAAGCCTCGTGCGCGGTATGGCCCACGAGATCGCAGCGCTTGGTGTTGAGCCCCAGGGCTTCGACTTCGCCTTCACCTGCTCCGTCCCCTCGGGCGGCGGCCTTTCGAGCTCCGCTGCTGTCGAGGCGGCATACGGTCGCGCCATGGAAACCCTCTGGGGTGCACCCGCCATCGAGCCCGTCGCGCTCGCCCAGATGAGCCAGCGCACCGAGAACAACTATTACGGCAAGCCCTGCGGTCTGATGGACCAGGCCGCCGTGTGCCTGGGTGGCCTCGCCTACATGGACTTTGAGGACCAGGCTCAGCCTAAGACCCAGAAGCTCGAGCTCAACTTTGAGGATCACGGTTATGCGCTCGTGCTCGTTAAGGTTGGCGCCGACCATGTGGCAGCTACCGACGACTACGCCGCCGTTCCGCGCGAGATGCAGGACGTCGCCGCCGAGTTTGGCAAGGCACGCCTGTGCGAGGTAAACGTTGCCGACTTTGACGCCAAGCTCCCCGAGCTGCGCGCCAAGCTGGGCGACCGCGCCTGCCTGCGCGCCGTTCACTACTGGTACGAGAACGGCCTGGTCGATAAGCGCTGGGCAGCTCTGAACGCCGGCGACATTGACCAGTTCCTGGTCCTGACGCGCGAGTCCGGCGCCAGCTCCGCCATGTACCTGCAGAATGTTGTTGCCAAACTGGGTTCCGAGCAGCCTTCCATGTATGCCCTGGCGCTAGCCGAGCACGTACTCGACGGCCGCGGCGCCGTTCGCATTCACGGCGGCGGCTTCGGCGGCACCATCCAGGCCTTCGTGCCGCTCGACTTGGTCGACACCTTCATTGCCAAGATGAACGGCTGGCTGGGCGAGGGCTCTGCCCGTCACTACGCCATCTCTGACAAGGGGGCTTACGCGGCATGGCTGTAATGACTGACGTGCGCGAGGCCGCGCAGGGCTTGATTGAGTATGCCATCCACCGATCGATGATCGGCCAGGACGATCGCATCTGGGCATACAACACCATTTTGGAGTGCATCGGCGCCACGGGCCCCGCGCTCGACATGACCTGGGCGCTTCAGGTTGAGAAACTCTCGCTCTTGCACCCCGATACCCTGCCCGACTTTGACCTTGAAGGCACGCTTGCTGCGCTTGCCGAGGCGGCCGTTGCCAACGGTGCTACCGAGGACACGGCATCGGGCCGCGACCGCATCGCCATGCGAATCATGGGCGCGCTGATGCCGAGGCCTTCGGTTGTAAACGATGAATTCAACGGCCGCATGGGCGTCAACGAGCCCCGCGCCGCGACCGACTGGTTCTACGGTCTATGCTGCGATGCCGGCTACGTGCGCCGTGCCGCCATCGCGCGCAACATCAAATGGAGCACCCCCACCAACTGGGGCGATCTTGAGATCACTATCAACCTGTCCAAGCCCGAGAAGGACCCGCGCGATATCGCCGCGGCAGGTGCAGCCAAGAACATGGGCGAGAAATACCCCGCCTGCCAGCTCTGCATCGAAAACGAGGGCTATCCCGGACGCTCCGCCGCAGCCGACGGCGGCGCTCACCCCGCCCGTCAGAATCTGCGCATTATCCCCATCTCGCTCAATGGCGAGCGCTGGGGCTTCCAGTACAGCCCGTACGCGTACTTTAACGAGCACTGCATTGCCATGAGCTCCGAGCATCGTCCGATGCACGTCGACCGCAAGGGCCTGACCTGCCTGCTAGACTTTGTGGACCTGTTCCCGCATTACTTCATCGGCTCTAACGCCGACCTGCCCATCGTGGGCGGCTCAATTCTGTCGCACGACCACTTCCAGGGCGGCGCACACGAGTTCCCCATGATGCATGCCGCCGAGGTCTCGCAGTTTAGCGTGCCCGGTTTTGACCAGGTCAGCGGTACCGTGCTGCAGTGGCCGCTCTCGGTGCTGCGCCTGCGCTCGCATGACCGCGCCCAGTTGCTCGACGCTGCCGAGAAGATTATCCTCGCCTGGCGCGAGTGGACCGATGAGTCTGTAGGCGTCATCGCGCACACAGCCGACGGCGTGGCCCACAACACCGTGACGCCCGTCATCCGCCGCGTCGACTCCCGCGGCAATGCCGGCGGCGAGATTTACGAGGCCTACCTGGCGCTTCGCTGCAACATCACGACCGACGAGCATCCGCTGGGCGTGTTCCATCCGCATGCCGAGTACCACCATATTAAAAAGGAGAACATCGGCCTGATCGAGGTCATGGGCCTGGCCATTCTGCCGCCGCGCTTGGTTCCCGAGCTCGGCGCTGTCCGCGAGCGCCTGCTGGCGGCCAAGGCCGATGCCAGCTACGATCTCGCCGGCTCGCTCGAGGGCGATGATCTTTGCCGCAGCCACGCCGCATGGGCCGAGGATGTCTATGCCCGCCGCGCCGACGAGCTTACGGCGGACAACGCCATCGATATCCTGCACGAGGAGGTCGGCGTGGTGTTTGGCCACGTACTCGACAACGCCGGCGTCTTTAAGTGGGACGAAGCCGGCCGCGCCGCCCAACAGCGCTTTATCGACTCGCTGTAACGATCCCTTGGAGACGGAGGAAAACGGATCATTTCGTCTTCAAGACAACGGCGCCCGCCGGCAACATCGCCGGCGGGCGCCGTTTTTGAGTGTTCGGTGTCGCGACTCCTAGAGTTCAGTCACCTCAACGTTGTTGTAAATCTCGTCCCAGCGGTCCATGACCAGGTGGCCGGTCTTGGGATCCATGGCGTTGAGCTTGCCGCAGGTATTGGCGGTCTTGAGCACCGTGACGTCGTCGGCACCGGCAGCAATGGCATGCGCAAAGCCGGCGATGGTCGAGTCGCCGGAACCCGTCGCGTTCACAGCCGCAATCGCGGGCGTCTTGGCGCGGAACGTGCGGCCCTCATGGAAGCCCACCGAACCGGCAGCGCCCATCGAAACGACAACCCAGGGGATACCGGCAAAGCGGGCATCGGCGGCAAGCGCCTCGCGCAGGGCATCGACATCATCGGTCGTAAAGGACGTACCCAGCAGGCCGTTAATCTCGGTCAGGTTGGGCTTTACGAGCTCAGGCTTAGCGTCGGACTCCAGCGCAGCCTCCAGCGATGCACCCGAGGTGTCGAGCAGCACCTTGGCGCCCGCCTCCTCGGCGATCTTGACGAGCTCGGCATAGTAGCCGGCATCGACGTCACGCGGCAGCGAGCCCGAAAGCGTCACAACGTCCGCCTTCGCTGCAAGCTCGGCGAACTTGGCCGTAAAGGCCTCGAGCTCGGCCGGAGCGATCTGCGGGCCGCTCTCCAGCAGCTCGGTCTGATTACCCTCGTGCAGAATATTCAGGCAAATGCGCGTCTCACCGGCGATGGGCACAAAGTCGTTCTTGACGCCGTCGGCATCCATAAGCTCGGCCATATAGGCACCCATGTGGCCACCGAGTAGGCCGGTCGCGAGCACGTCGTCGCCCAGCTGCAGCAGCACGCGGCTCACGTTGAGGCCCTTGCCGCCAGCGGTCTTTTCGGGCGTCACGCGGTTAACATCGTCGATAATCAGCTTGTCGAGCTGATAGCGCGTATCAATCGACGGGTTCATGGTAACGGTCAGAATCATGTTGAACTCCTGTTCCCGGGCGGCATGACCCGCCCCAAACATACGATAACTCGTTAAAGGATCTCGATCTCAAAGCCGCGGGTGACGGTCTCTCCCGGCTTGGCCACCAGGCAGCCACGCTTGTGCTCCAGAACATCGTCCTCGTCGGAGCAGGTGGACAGACCACCCCACGGCTCAACTGCCACAAAGTCGCCCTCGGGTTTGCTCCACACAATCAGGTACGGCATATCGGGGAACGTCAAGCGCACGCCCTTGTCCTCGGTTTTCTTGGTCAGCGTAACCACGCGGCTCTCAAGCACGTCAAAGATGGTCTCCGCGAAGTCGAAGAGTTCGTGGGTCAGCGGCAGGTTCTGGCCGATCATGGGGTTCTTGCTGCGATGCTCAACATCAATCAAGCCCGTCGAGGGAACGGCAGTGCAGAGCTCGGTGGCCTCACGCTGCTCAAAACGAAGCTCGTAATCGTCATAGGACTCGCCCTCGTCGAGCGGGCACTTAAAGCCGGGGTGACCGCCCACAAAGAACGGCATGTCCTCGGTGCCCTCATTGGTCACCTCGTACGACACGGCCACCTTTTCCGAATCAATCGTGTAACGAGCAACGATCTTAAACGGATACGGGTACTGCTCGAGCAACTCGGCATGGTCGGCAGAGCTTAAGCTCAGCGCAACCATGTTGTCACCCTGCTCCTCGAGCTTCCACTCCTGTTTGCGCGCAAAGCCGTGACGGGCGAGCTTTACCTCGCGGCCGCCCATGGTCATTGCGCGACCATCACGAAGGCCGCCGCAGATCGGGAAGCAAATGGGTGCCTGGCCCGACCAGACCGCCGGATCACCCTGCCACAGGTACTCACGGCCGTTGGCCGCAATAGAAGTGAACGACCCGCCCGCCGTGCTCAACGCCACGCGAACAGAACCGTTATCAAGAACAAACTCCATAGGAGCCTTCCCTTTCTTACGACAGCCCGCCGAGTCAGTGGGGCTGATAGAAAACCGGCCCGCGCCCCCTCACAGAAACGCGAGCCGTCAATTGAAAAGCTGCAGAATGCCAGGTACCGCCAAAACGAAGCACACAAGCTCAGCAAGCAAACGTGTTATCGGAGCAGCTTACCGAACCAGAAAGCTTCGCAACAACAGCGGTAACCCTGCAGATACCCCCAACGTCAGCGAGCGGCGCTCAGGTGCCCCAGGTCGCCGCGAAAGAGGAGCGACGCGTACTTCATGTACGCGAGCGACGGTTTGAGCGGCGAGATGGGGTGCCTGAGCGCCGCGCAGCGTCGACCCGTTACGCGGTTTGGTAAAACCGCGTAACCTCCTTAGTCGTGGTATTCGCCGCGGTCCCACTTCTCGAGGAACTCGTCAAAGAAGTGCGGGTCAGCCTGAGCCTCGGCGTCGGCCTTATTGCAGGCATCGATCTTGGCAATCAGGGCATCGTGCTCGGGGGTCTTCTCGTAGGGCTCCTCCAGGAAGGCAAGCATAATGTCGGCCATCAGGAACTCGCCGGTGATCTTGCCGCCAAAGCCCACGATGTTGGCGTTGAGCTCGCGACGGGCATACAGGGCAGAGGTCATGTCGCGGACCAGGGCGCAGCGGGCGCCGGGAACCTTGTTGACGGCGTTGGTGATGCCGATGCCGGTGCCGCACAGTGCCACGCCAAAGTCGGCCTTGCCGCTGGCAACGGCCTCGCCCACGGCCTTACCGTAGATGGGATAGTGCGTACGGGTGTGGCTGTAGGTGCCGCAGTCGAGCACCTTGTAGCCAGCCTGCTCCAGGCGGTCGGCCAGATAGATCTTCTCGTCCGTAACGATATGGTCGCAACCGATTGCGATGGTCTTCTTCATCAGAACGTCCTTTCGTCTGAATTCACAAGTTGAGGTAGAAGTTCGAGTTCTCGGTGGCTCTCGTTAGGCCATCTTGTTGAGCATGTCGACACGGATCTGGTGACGGCCGCCGGCGTACTGGGCGCGCAGGAACTCGCGGGCGATCTTCTTGGCGACCTCGGTACCCACAACGCCCGGGCCCATGGTGACCATGCGCGAGCCGTTGTGCTCGCGGGTCATGTAGGCGGAACGCTCGTCGGAAATGTTGGCGACGACCATACCCTTGATCTTGACGGCGGCCATATAGGAGCCGACGCCGTACTTATCGAATGCGAAACCCTGGGAATCCTTGTGCTCCAGCAGGTCCTTGGCAACGGCGGTCGCGGAATCGACAAAGTCCGCGGCAGGGGTCTCGGAATAGTCGACGACCTCGTGACCGTCGGCGATGAGCATCTCCTTGATGGACTCCTTCATCGACATACCGTCGGCATCGGAAGCGATTACAACCCTCATGACATCCTCCTTGAGAGATACGCAGGTGCGTAGTTTCTGTTTGGAAGTGTTGAATCGCGTTCAGGTCCGGGCATCTGAATGTGCGGTTCTTCACTGTTCATGTTTATTTGAACACATTCGAACATCGACTGCAACAACTATTTGTTTATCTTTGTTCTTTTTTGAACAAATACCGTTCACGGATGCTTGCCGACCGTTTGGACCCGGTGCGGACGTAGCGACCATGTGTTCAACAAACAAAAGGGCGACCGAGAACGTGTCTCGGCCGCCCTTCGGCGGTATTCCCCGGTATATACAGCTGTTTTAGCTACTCAGACCGTCCGCTCTTCTTGACATGTTTGGACGGAGCGCTCAGAAAGCGACCCGTCAAATAGTTCGCCGGGCCGGAAATATCAATCCCCAGTAGCACGTGCCCCAGCCACAAAAACGCCGCGAGCACCAACAGTGGAATCACGCACGAGGTCACGATCATCACGATGACACCTTCGATCAGATCGGTCACCTGCTGCACGATCTCGTCGGTCATCTGCTTGGCACCGCTGGTCACCGATGTGACGAGACCCGAGGCGCCGTCGGCAAGCTGCTCAAGCACATTCTTGGACTCTGTGGACTCGGTCTTTTTCTTGCTTGCTTTGGAGCTGTCGCTATCTGCCGCACTCGCAGCGTCGGCCGCCTTTTGCTCGGCCTGTTCAATGCTGACGCGATATGTCTCGTCGACCTTTTGCGATACCCACACGCTTGCAGGCACCAACGCCATGCCGATCATGGCGACTACCAGCACGCGGGTCGCCACGCGGCGCAGGACGGCACTCGTGCTCCAGCGTCCGTGAATGCCAAGTGAAATCGCAAAGAGCACCAACGCAAACGGGATTAAGATGCCCAAGCCAACCGACCACAAAATGGTCAGCAGATATTTCTCGAGGTAGAGCACGGCAAGCACGATACCAAGGTTGCCTGAAAGCTGCGCGAGCTGCTCGGCAACCGGTGTTCCCGTATCACCCGGCAGCGCAGTGATACCCGCAGATAGGGCGACGCACGAGGTCGTGAGCGCCAGTACGTTGCCTTTCTTTTGGTCGATGACCTCGATGGTGGAGTCCCAAGTCTTGGTATCGGCAAAGTGTGGGCGTGCGACAAATCCCGACAGCAACGCCAGCACCACGAGCGCAACGATAAAGCCAATCTGCAGCTTTTTGTTTGCGCACACGACATCGGACAGGCTGGGCTGCAGCTCGGTTACCGTCGTGTGCTCGGTTATCTGGACAGGACGCCCATGAGCCATCTCGTGCGCGCCTCTCTTTTGAATCGATCCATTGTCCGGCATTTGGATACCTCCTCAGTCCGGCCTGTATTGCGGATGGAAGTATACCCACCCAGTAAAAAACCGAACGGGAGGACAACGGTGCGCACCAAGGCTGTCCCCAATGACCAATCATTTAAGAACGTCCCCAATGACTATCTCGGGATGAGTTGCGATGGAATAGGGATTGTTTTGTGCCCGCCAGCCCCTATTCAGTCCCTATTCCACCGCAACTTGGAGGAGGACAGAAAAACCCTGCCGCGGGTAGCGGCAAGGTTTTTGGAAGGGGACTTGGTTGTGCGGGCTCGTTAGGCGAGCTTAGCTTCGAGTGCGGCGATGCGCTTATAGGCATCGATGGTAAAGCGGGTCTGCTTCTCCAGGATCATGGTGGTCATGAGAGTATCCTGAGCGTGAGCCATGATGAAGGTCATCTCCATCTCGCCGCCGCCGGCCTCCTGCGACAGCAGCTTGGTCTGCGTGTCGTGAGCGCCGATGAGTGCATCGCTCGCATCCTTGTGCAGCTGCTCGGCCTTCTCAAAATCGCCCTCGCGAGCAGCATCGAGCGCTGCAAGCAGATCAGTCTGGGCGTCGCCCGCGTATGCGACAATCTCGAATCCAACCATCGAGATTTCTTCTTTGGTTGCCATATTGCGTTCCTTTCACATATGAACCAACGGAGAGCATCGCGTCCGGGCATACGCGCTGCGCTGTGTATGACAGGAACAGTAACATTCAAACAAAAAAGAACAGCGCAAAACGCAATTTCGAGCTATGAACGGTTGCTTTTCGCCCGTGAACGGTTTTTAAACCAATCCGAACAATATCAAACACCAAACACAATTATCGGCAACCCAAACAGGTCTTTACCCTAGCGTACATCGCGCACCGTATCGCCCTCGACGAGCACGCCCGGAAACAGCATGTGCTCCACACCAGGTGCAACGCCCTCGGCGCCAGCAATCTTGTCGACCGCCCACATGCCGACGCGCTTGTTGTCAAAACGCACCGTGGTCAGGCGACGATCGGGCACGATATCGCCCAGGCTGTCATCAACACCCACCACGCTCACGTCCTGGGGCACGCGCTTCCCGCGCGACTCGAGTCCACGGATGCAGCCGTAGGCCATGGCGTCGTTGGAAGCATAAATGGCCGTGCAGGTCGGATCGTCTGCCAGAGCCTGACCGGCAGCATAGCCGCTCTGCGCCGTCCAATCGCCACGAATGAATCGCGGCGGCTCAATACCATGCGCACGCAATGTCTCACGCCAGCCCTCCTCGCGCCGCATGCCCGAAAGCGAGCGCTCGGGACACGAGATAAAGTGCACGGTCTTGTGCCCCTGCCCCAGCAAGTACTCGACAACCTGGCGCGAGCAATCGAACTGGTCGTTGTCGACCGTCGAGCACAGCGGGTGCTCCAACATGGTAACGAGCACCGTCTGCATGCCGGGCAGCGGCTCAAAGGTGCCAAAATCCGCCGGCATGCGGTTCATGATCACGACCATGCCGTCCACCGGCAGCGCGCTCATGCGCGACGATGCGCTCTCGAGGGTATAGGGATGTCCATCTACTTTAGTAAGGGTGATGGCATAGCCGTGCTTGTCGGCGGCGGCGGCAAAACCCTCCATACGGTCGAGGTTGCCGGTGCCGGTAATGTTGAACATGGCGACGCCGACCGTCTTGAACTTGCCGCGGCGCAGTGACCGGCCGGCAAAGTTTGGACGGTAGCCAAGTTCGCGCATGGCGGCGCGCACGCGCTCCTTGGTCTCGGGGCGCACGCTGGGCGAATCGTGCACGGTGCGCGAGACCGTCTGTTCCGAGACGCCCGCGAGACGCGCCACATCCTTAACGGAAACCGATTTTTTAACAGCGGCCATAGGTCGATCTTTCTGTGTCAACGATGCCATTGATGGCATCTTGCGCAGTCATTTTAAACGTCTTCAAGTATATCCAACGCCTCCCCCTCAATACGCTTACCACCCAAAACCTACCGTTCACCGACAATTCTGCTTCGCCGAACGGCTTTCGTCGCCCAAATGTTAACGTTGCCATTGTGCAAACATAGAGCCACCGGGCGGCTCAATCGTTTACACGCAAGGAATCGACGGTCTACAGGCACAGGGGCCACCGATTCACATCTTTTTTTGTGTCGCAAAATGGCAACGTCAACATTTTGGCAACCAGACGTCAAAAGCTACCATCGTTGCTAACCCACCGACTCTTAGGAGCTTTACATGGAGCAACTCATCGCCACCATCGAAAAAGGCCAGCCCTTTTTCAACGCGATCGCCCGCAACAAGTACCTCAAGGCGATTCGCGACGGCTTTATCTCCGTCATCCCCATCATCATCTTCTCGTCCATCTTCTGCCTGGTAGCCTCGGTCCCCAACATCTGGGGTTTCTACTGGCCCGATGACATCAACAACGCCCTGTGGAAGTGCTACAACTACTCCATGGGTATCCTGGCCATCGCCTGCGCTGCCACCACAGCCAAGCACTTCGCCGACGCTCAGAACCGCGATCTGCCCAAGAACAACCAGATCAACTTTATCTCGTGCATGTGCGCGGCCATCATCGGCTTCTTGCTCCTTTCGAGCGACACGATCGCCACGGACGCCGCCAGCGGCTTCAACACCACCTACCTTGGTTCCAAAGGCCTGCTGACCGCCTTCATCGCTGCGTTTGTGACCGGCATCATCTACAAGTTCTTTATCAAGCGCAACATCACCGTCAAGATGCCCGAGCAGGTTCCGCCCAACATCTCGCAGACCTTTAAGGACATCATCCCCTTCTCCGTCTGCATCACCGTCTTTTGGGTCTTTGACATCGTCTTCCGCGCTGCCTTTGGCTTCTGCTTTGCCCAGGGCGTCATCCAGGTGTTCCAGCCCCTGTTCACCGCTGCCGACGGCTACATCGGTCTCGCTGTGATCTACGGTGCCATGAGCCTCTTCTGGTTCGTGGGCGTCCACGGCCCCTCGATCGTCGAGCCCGCCATCGCCGCCGCTCTCGTTGCCAACATGACCGACAACCTGGCTGCATTCCAGGCCGGCGAGCACGCCTCCGCTGTTCTGACGCAGGGCGCCCAGTACTTCGTCGTCTGCATGGGCGGCACCGGCGCCACGCTCGTCCTGGTCTTTATGTTCTGCTTCCTGGCCAAGTCCCAGGAGATGCGCGCCGTCGGTAAGGCCGCCATCGTCCCCGTGTGCTTTGCCGTCAACGAGCCGCTGCTGTTCGCCGCGCCCATCGTGCTCAACCCCGTCTTCTTTGTCCCGTTTGTCTTTGCCCCGATCGCCAACATCTGGATCCTCAAGATCTTTATCGACTTCTTGGGCATGAACGGCTTTATGTACACCCTGCCCTGGACCGTCCCCGGCCCCATCGGCACCATCATGGGCCTGGGCTTCCAGCCGCTCGCCTTTGTGATGCTCGCCATCATCCTAGTCGTCGACTTTGCCCTGTACTACCCGTTCTTCCGTGCCTATGACGCCCAGAAGTGCGCCGAGGAGGCCGAGATCTCCCAGGAGGAGCTCGCCGCCAAGAACGCCGAGAAGGCCGCCAAGCTCAACGACGCCTTCCAGGGTAAGGCCGACGCCAAGAGCGTTGCCGCCGGCGCCGCTGCCGAGGTCGTAAAGACCGACGCCGCCCCCGCTGCTGCCGCCACCGAGGCAACGACCGCCAGCGACCTCAACGGCAAGCGCGTGCTCGTGCTCTGCCAGGGCGGCGGCACCTCGGGCCTGCTCGCCAACGCGCTGGCCAAGGCCGCCAAGGAGCGCGGCATCGATCTTGAGACCGCTGCCGATGCCTATGGCAACCACGTGGACATGCTTCCCGACTTTGACCTGGTCGTCCTGGCCCCGCAGGCTGCCAGCTACCTGGCCGACCTGCAGAAGGACTGCGAGCGTGTGGGCAACAAGTGCGTCGCCTGCCGTGGTAAGCAGTACATCGAGCTCTCCCAGAACGGCGACAAGTCTCTCGCCTTCGTAAGCGAGCAGCTGTCGAAGTAAGTAACGCTTAGGGCCAGCCGACCATCCAAGGCCGGCTGGCCCTTCGATTTAGACGATTGGATATTTCATCATGTCCGTTAACCCTGCTAGCGTCACCAACCCGCCCGCGCAGTTTCCCGAGGACTTTGTCTTTGGCGGCGCCACTGCTGCCTACCAGGTAGAGGGCGAGACCCGCACCCACGGAAAGGGCAAGGTCGCCTGGGACGACTTCCTGGAGGCCCAGGGCCGTTTCTCCCCCGACCCCGCTTCCGACTTCTACAACCAGTACCCCGTCGATCTGGAGCTGTGCGAGGAGTTCGGCATCAACGGCATTCGCCTCTCCATTGCCTGGAGCCGCATCTTCCCCAACGGCACCGGAGAGATAAACCCCGAGGGTGTCCAGTTCTACCACGATCTCTTTGCCGAGTGCCACAAGCACCACGTTGAGCCGTTTGTCACGCTGCATCACTTTGACACGCCGCTTCCCCTCTTTGAGAAGGGGGACTTCCTCAACCGCGAGACCATCGACGCCTTTGTGGACTTTGCCACTTTCTGCTTTCAGGAGTACGCCGACCAGGTGACCTATTGGTTCACCTTTAACGAGATCTGGGCCGACGCCTCCAACACCTACATCGAGGGCACCTTCCCCGGCGGCGTCAAGGCGCATCTGGCCGAGGCTTTCCAGTGCGAGCACAACATGATGCTCGCCCACGCCAAGGCAGTGCTGGCCTTCCACAACGGTGGTTTTAAGGGCAAGATCGGCGTCATTCAGTCGCTGGAGTTTAAGTACCCGCTCAACGAGAACGACCCCGCCGACATCAAGGCCGCCAACAACGAGCACGTGCTGCAAAACCAGTTCCTGCTCGACGCCACCTTCCGCGGCGACTATGCCCCCGACACTCTCGAGTGCGCCAACCGCCTGGCTGCCGTCTCGGGCGGCACCATCGAGATCCTGGACGAAGACCTCGAGATTATGCGCGAGGCCGCGCTCTACAACGACTACTTGGGCGTCAACAACTACCAGTGCCGCTTCCTCAAGGCTTACGATGGCGAGAACGACCTGCACCACAACGGTACGGGCGAGAAGGGCACCGGTCGCTGGCGCGTCAAGGGCATTGGCGAGCATGTGAACAAGCCCGGCATCCCCACCACCGACTGGGACTGGATTATCTATCCCGAGGGCCTGTTCGATCTACTCGTCTACATTAAGCAGCGCTACCCCAACTACAAGCAGATCTTCATCACCGAGAACGGCATGGGCTACAAGGATCCCTACAAGGACGGTTTTGTGGACGACCAGCCGCGCATCGACTACATCGAGCAGCACCTGCGCTGGCTGCTTAAGGCCATGGAGGTGGGCGTCAACGTGGGCGGCTACTTCCTGTGGAGTCTGCAGGACCAGTTCTCCTGGACCAACGGCTACAACAAGCGCTACGGCTTCTTCTACGTAGACTTTGAAACCCAGAAGCGCACGCCCAAGGCAAGCGCCTACTGGTACAAGCACGTGGCGCAGACCCGTCGTCTGGACTAGTGGCTGGCGACGAGCGGCATTGCCCCGCTCACATAACTTGTCCCCATTTCTCAGCCGGGGCGGCACGTCACAAGGCGCGCCGCCCCCGGCCTTTTTGTGCAGGTCGGAAGCCGTTTGTCTCGATCTGTAACATCTAGCTGAGCTTTTCAGTCCTAGCTGTTACAGATCAAGATGAACGCGCGGGCCAGTTCCCTCAATCTAAATCTGTAACATCTAGCGGGCTATTTCGCCTCCACCTGTTACAGATCGAGACAAACGGAATAAGCCGAGCCGAAAGATCTCAATCTGTAACATCTAGCAGGGATTTTCGGCCCTACCTGTTACAGATCAAGACAAACGAGCGGCCCGAACTTGCAGATCTCGATCTGTAACACGTAACCGAGTATTCCGGCCCTACCTGTTACAGATCGAGACAAACGTTCGAACCAATCCAAACAATCTCAATCTGTAACGTTTGGCCGAGTTTTTCGGTCCCAACCGTTACTGATTGAGACAATTAGATAGTCAAATCCGCACTTTCCAAGCAGCTATGAAGCACGGCTCTTTCCTTGCTTTCAGTATCACGAACATATTTTCGGTATCATTTAATGTTATTATGATACCGAAAATATGTTCGTGATACTGAACGGAGCAGCATGCGCCAGTTTGATTACGCCACAGTCCCAGCGGAACTCGAGGCAACTCCAATCACCAACCTTCTCCTCTCGATACGCGAGCATAAAGGCCGTCAGCTTGTTCTGGGTCAAGTCAGACCCGAGCTTCTATCGTCCCTTATGGAGGAAGCTAAGATCCAAAGCACCCAATCCTCCAACGGACTTGAAGGAATTGTTACCACCCAAAAAAGACTCAAAGCAATCATGGCGTATTCCGCCAAGCCAAGCTCCCGTGCAGAGGAAGAAATCGCTGGATACCGAGATGCGCTGTCGCTTATTCACGAGCAGCACGATTTCATTCCCGTAACGCCATCGGTCATTTTGCAGTTGCATCGTGACCTCATGGCACACACAGCAATCTCGTATGGGGGCCATTGGAAAGATAGCGATAACGAAATCATCTCCATCGACGATCAAGGCAATCGATTTGTGCGCTTTAGGCCGCCTTCGGCCCTGGCAACCCCCGGACTTATCGAAGAAGCCTGTCGGTCCCTCAATGATGCCTTATCTCGTCAAGTTTGCGACCCCCTCCTTATATCATTGCGCTTCATCTTCGATTTTGTCAGCATTCATCCCTTCAACGATGGCAATGGCAGGATGAGCCGGCTCCTTACAACGCTGCTACTCGAAAAGACTGGATACGACGTTGCGCGTTACATCAGCATCGAACGTCTCATTGAAGACAATAAAGCGCTTTACTACAACGCCCTCGCCGCAAGCTCCACTGGATGGAATGAAAATCAAAACACCGAAGTGCCCTTTATCCGTTTTATGCTCGGAACCATCCTGGCGGCCTACCGACAGCTCGAGCAGCACACCCAGATTGAATCTGGCACTCACCCCATGTCGAAGCAAGCACGTATAGCTGCTCTATTTCAGCAGAGACCCGGCGTCATCAAGAAATCCGACATCCAGTCCAACTGCCCCGATATCAGCGAGATAACCGTTAAACGAACCCTCAGTCAGCTTGTTGGTTGCAGCGCAATCGAGAAAACAGGAGCGGGTCGTTCGACGGGCTACATACTCAAAGACGTCCACGCCCTGGAATTATTCTTGCAATCCGCAATACCCGACGGCAGGTCAGAAATTACAAAAAAGTCCCCAAAGGACAAACTCCTTGAACGCATAAACCGCGCGGAAGATGAAAGCAAAGACGAACTCTACGAAGACTACGGTTCATTCTCAAGGAATATCAAAGCGAAATACGAAGTCTAGCCATACCTCAGAATGGCCTCACCCTTGTTGCCCAAAACTATTTGCGAGTCATTTTCCGCGTCATTGTAAAACGATAATCCCCGCGCCGGCAGAGGGCAGACGTATCGCCTGCAGCGTTAGCTAGCAGATGACCTGCGTGTGTTCCTCGATGGCGGCGCGATCCTCGGCGGTAATACCCGGCTCGCACACCACGGCGTCCAAATTGTCCAGGCGGCAGAAGGTGTAGAAGTCGCGCTTGCCGATCTTGCTGGAGTCGGCGATCAGATAGCGCGAGTCGGCCTTGCTAAAGGCGAGCTGCTGGATGCGGCCCTCTTCCATGTTAGACGTGGACACGTCGCCGTTCAAAATGCCGTTGGCGCCGATATAGGCTGCGTCGATTCCCAGCGCGCGCAGGGTATCCTCGGCCATTGGCCCCACAAAGGCGGCGGTGCGGCGGCGATACATGCCGCCCACGAGGCACAGGTCGCAGTCTTCGCGCGCCTCGAGCAAGTTAAACACCGAAAGCGAATTGGTCACAATGCGCAGGCGAAACGCCGGCAGCATCGAGGCCATCTGCTCAACCGTGGTGCCCGTACCCAAGAAGATGGTCGAGCCTTCCTCGATAAGCTCCACAGCGCGGCGCGCGATCTGCAGCTTTTCCTCGGCATGCTTAGTGCGCTTTTCGCTGTGCGAATACTCATGGCGCAGCATAGCGTGGGGACGGCCCTGTGCACTGCGGGCTCCGCCGTGCACGCGCTCGATCTCGCCTAGGCTCGCAAGTTCCTCAAGGTCGCGGCGGATCGTCATGTCCGAGACACCTAACGCATCAGAAATCTCTTTTACCGAGACCGTCCCCTGTTCCTCGAGCAGCTGACGAACCTTATCCTGACGCTCCGCCTTGATCATTTTTACTCCTTTGAGTGGTTTTGTTCGCATTTATAGTAATCGAACATTTATGCTCACTCACCCTAAACGGTCGATTTTTCCCGGTGAACGGTAGGATAGTAAACGCCAAACGTTGAATATCGAATGTATCCGACACATCAACTTCAGCTATACATAGGCAAAAAGCTGCAATTTTAAGATCATCTCAATCCGATGCACCTCAATAAAACAAATTGAACTTTTCCGAACAGTAGAAAACAGATTGACACACTAATTCTCTTAGACTTAAATAATAAGCAACTTAAACAAACAGATTCGAACACGTTCGATCTGCATGGAACGGAAGGAGTTGCAGACATGTCCGCAGAGAGCAATCTGTTCTTCGAAGACACCGTGTTTGTTTGCGACCGCACCACGCAAGAAGAGGTCTTTACCGAGATCGCCAATAAGCTGTCACTCAAAAACTATGTTGCGCCCGCGTTTCTCGAGAACATCATCGAGCGCGAAAAGGGCTACCCCACCGGCATGGATATGTCTGTCGTCGACCCCGAGTTGCCCAGCTTTGCCGTTCCCCACACCGAGGTCGAGTTCGTTCACACCCGTCGCATCGTCCCCGTCAAGCTGACGACCCCCGTTGAGTGGCACTCCATGATCGACCCCTCGCAGACCTTCCCCGTCTCGTTCCTGTTCATGATTCTCAACGACGACAAGGAGGCCCAGGTGGGCATCCTCGCCAAGATCATGGACTTCGTTAACGCTCTTGGCACCGATCGCGTCAAGGAGCTGTTCTCCATGACCGACGCCAAGGCCATCTACCAGTTCTTGGTCGACAACTTTCCTGCCGACTAGCCAATTACCCTTAGGAATCCGCGGAATAACCCGCATAGAGAAAGGAATTCATCATGATTAAGGTTCTCGCAGCTTGTGGCGCCGGTGTTAACTCCAGCCATCAGATCAAGGACGCCATCGAGTCCGAGTTCAAGAATCGCGGCTACAACCTGCACTGCGACGCCGTGATGATCAAGGACGTCAACGAGGAGATGCTCTCTCAGTACGACATCTTCGCACAGATCGCCAAGACCGACTTTGGCTTTGAGGTTAAGACCCCGATCGTCGACGCTGGCCCGATCCTTTACCGCATGCCTGCCATGGCTAAGCCGGTTTACGACAAGATCGAGGCCATTATCAAGGAAAAGGGTCTCAACTAATCTTTTGCAGCTTCGCTCTGCGCAATTTTTGGCTTTAAGGAAGATGACGACCGGGAACGGCATCTTCCTTTTTTAAGGCAACATACGGAAAAGGAAATTCTCTTTTAGGAAAGAGGGAGACATGGACGCAGTAATCGGGTTTGCTAATGCCGTCTTTCAGCCGCTGATCGACCTTGGCGCAGCCCCTATGATGACCATCGTTTTGACGGTTATCGCCCTACTCTTCAAAGTAAAGTTTACCAAGGCCCTCGAGGGCGGCCTTAAGCTCGGTATCGCCATTACCGGCATCGGTGCCATCATCAACATTCTGACGACGGCCTTCTCGAGCGCCATGACGACGTTCGTTGAGTCCACCGGCCTTCAGCTCACCGTTACCGACGTGGGTTGGGCACCGCTGGCCACCATCACCTGGGGTTCTCCCTACACGCTGTACTTCCTGATGGTTCTCGTCATCGTCAACATCGCGATGATCGTGCTCGCCAAGACCAACACCATCGACGTCGACATCTTTGACGTTTGGCACCTCGCCTTTGTCGGCCTTGCCTGCATCTACTTTGGTGCCAACATTGTCGTCGCCACGCTGCTCGTCGTCTTCGTCGGCGTCATGAAGATCATGAACTCCGACCTTATGAAGCCCACGTTCAACGATCTTTTGGGTGCTCCCGAGGAGAACCCCATGACCACGACTCACATGAACTACATGATGAACCCGCTGGCCATGCTGCTCAACAAGATCATCGACAAGGCGCTCCCCTTCCTCGATAAGTACGACTTCGATGCTGCCAAGCTCAACAACATGATTGGCTTCTGGGGCTCCAAGTTTGCTATTGGTATTTACCTGGGCGTCTTCGTCGGTCTGCTTTCGCACCAGACCCCGCAGCAGATCTGCACGCTCGCCTTTACCGCCGCAACCTGCCTTGAGCTGTTCTCGATGATCGGTTCTTGGTTCATCGCAGCCGTTGAGCCGCTGTCTCAGGGCATCTCCGACTTTGCCAACAACAGCAAGTGGCTCCAGGGCCGTACCCTCAACGTCGGCCTCGACTGGCCCTTCATCGCCGGCCGCGCCGAGATCTGGGCTGCCGCTAACATCCTTGCCCCCATCATGCTGGGTGAGGCACTGCTGCTCGCCAACGTTCCCTGCCCCCTCTCCCCGACTGGCACTTGGAACGGCCTGCTGCCGCTCGGCGGCATCATCGCCATGGGCCTGACGCCGGCACTGCTCGTTGTCACCCGCGGCCGCGTGATCCGCATGGTCGTTATCGGTGCTGTCCTGTTGCCCGTCTTCCTGGGCGCTGGCACCCTCGTCGCCGATTTCGTTACCTTCACCGCTAAGACTGTCGGCGCTTTCCCCGATGGTGTTACCGGCCTGATCTCTCAGACCACCATGGAAGGACCTGTCGAGAAGTTCCTGGCCTTCTTCGTGGGCAAGGCTACCACGGGCGATGTGACCATGATTATCGCTACGGTCGTTGCTATCGTCATCTACGTCGTGCTCTTTGCTTGGTATCGCAAGCAGATGATCGCCCGTAACATCGAGTACGCGAAGCAGGATAAGTGCACCCTCTCGCCGCTCACCACCGGCAAGTTTACCGAGGAGGACCTCAAGGCTGCTAAGGAAGCCGAGTCCGCAAAGGCAAACGCCTAACTCATTGCCACATATCCCCTGTGGAAGAAACCCGTCGCATCCCGGCGGGTTTCTTTTTGTTTGTCCACAGTAAGTCAATCATCACTTTTTTGAGAAAAATACCCCCTGCTTTAGTGGGGTGTAGTGATAATCTCGCCTGTTCGCGCTACAGTTTGTCGGAAATACCTCGATGTTAGGAACTAAATGATCACTTCCGAGCTTTTCGGCACCGCGCCGTGCGGTACCCCCGTTCATCGTTACACCCTCGACGGGCCCGAGATCTGCGTTCGCATTATGGACTATGGCGCCACGGTGCTTGGTATCGATGTGCCCGACATTCCCGGCAACGTGCGCGATGTGGCGCTGGGCTTCGATAAGCTCGAGGATTACTTTGACAACCCCGCCTGCTTTGGCGCGACCATCGGCCCTGTGGCAAACCGCACCGCTGGCGCCACGATCGCCATCGACGGCACGGACTGGCATATGCCCGCCAACGAGGGCGCCAACAACCTGCACAGCGACCTTGAGCACGGCCTGCACAAACGTGTGTGGGATGTTGAGCTCGACGAGGTCCATAACGCCGTGCGCATGACCACCTCGCTTAAGGATGGCGAGCTGGGCCTGCCCGGCAACCGAACCTTTACGGCCGTGTTTACCGTTACGCGCACCGGCGTCTTCCGCATCGATTATGGCTGCGAGAGCGACCGCGCCACCTACGTGTCCATGACCAACCACACGTACTTTAACCTTGCAGGCCATAACGCCGGCATGGACTGCGAACATTTCTTTGTCGCCAACGCCGCCCACTACCTGCCCATTAACGAGCAGAACATCCCCACCGGCGAGATCGCTCCGGTCGAGGGAACACCGTTTGACTTTCGCGAGCTTCGCCCCGTCGCACCCGGCATGGAGGCCGACGACCCGCAGATCAAGCAGGCCCGTGGCTACGATCACTGCCTGTGCATCGATGGCTATCAGTACGGCCGCAACCTGCGCCGCGCGATGCACGTCGAGGAGATGTGGACCGGTCGTGAGATGGACTACTACACCACTGCCCCGGGCGTGCAGCTCTACACCGGCAACTGGCTGGGCGACGAGCACGCCAAGGACGATGCCAACTATGGCTGGGGCGCCGGCTTTGCCCTCGAGGCCGAGATGTACCCCGACACGCCGCACCAGCCTCTGTTCCCGCAGGGCATTGTGGGCCCGGGTCATCCCTATAGCAATGTGATCGAATATCACTTTATGAGGCACTAAGCCCACAACGCGACATATCGCACAGCAACGCCCGCCGGCACCACCGCCGACGGGCGTTTTTTCATCTTTTGGCTCATTTTCGCTGTGACTGTATGAGTGACATATCAAAACTATGCCCATTTACTACGTTTAGCCCGGGATGCTCGACCATGCACCGGTTTTTGTTAAATTCGCAAGCCGTCTACCTGCGGTTTTGTTTTTCTCAAATTCGACATGCTCGGCGATAGCCGACCAAACGTAGTAAATGGGCATAGTTTTTGACAGGCGGCATCGCGCGCATCCCTCGCAAGGGCAAAATGATCCGTTTTCCTCCGTCCCCAAGGGATCAGTTGAACAGATTGCCAATGGGGTCGGGGGCGGAACTGGGGAGATAACGGATTTCTAGCTCTATGCCGAGCTTTTGCAACTCTTTGAAGGCGGCGATGTCCGTATCGCCTACGGCAATGGCAGGCGTTGCAGAGCGCTTGCCCTCCCTCGCCCGCATATGGCCGATGCTGATCTTGGTGATCGGCGCACCGCCCTTGACCAGCACGAGCGCATCGGCGGGTGAGGCCACCATGATCAGAATCCATTGACGCGGCGTTGCGGTATGAATGATGTCGATGGTCCTTTGCACCGAGAAAAACCGCGTCCAAACGCCTTCTGGCGCCGCGACCCTCATAGGCGCCCACTTGCGCGAATCCGCCGCGATCTCATCGTTGACGATCAGGACGAGGTTGGAGCCCACGGCCTCGTTCCACAGCTCAACGTCTTGCCCGTAAATGAAACGGTCGTCGATACGCGTGAGAAGGATCTTGGGTTGAGCCATGGCAGCCCCATTCTGTTTGAGACCCGTAAGAGCGGGACGTCGGCCACCAACTCAACAGCAGGTCAAGTACCAAATGGGCACTGCAGACATCACGCCTCTAATATTAGTGCATTTAAAGTGAGAAAAGCCGTCAGAACACTTGCGCGGATGTGCGATGTCCCGTATCATAGACAGCCGTTGGCGCCTCAGTTGCGTCATCACATGGCCGCCAGCGTAGCTCAGTTGGTAGAGCACCGCTCTCGTAAAGCGGGGGTCACCGGTTCGAGCCCGGTCGCTGGCTCCATTGCTCAAGATAGCCGCCTTCGGGCGGCTTTTTTGTTGCCGATTTTGAGTGCGTGCGCGCCAATCCAAGCATCGCCACGTCAACAGCGGCCCACTCGGTGGACTTCGGGTTTAATGCTTAGGGGCGGGGATTTACCAAAGTGAAATCTTAATGAAAAGAAACCCAGCTGCAACAATTGCCATGGTGAGGGCTCGAATTGGCCATATAGATCTAAAATAGTCACGATATACAAATGTCGAGAGACGTTGGGGATATAGATGAAAAGAACTAAGGGTTTTCTTTTGTTGGTATTGATGCTGCTCGGACTGTTCTGCCTGAGTGGCCCTTCTTGGGCCAAGGCTGTCTGTCCTGAAGGTGAGCCTCAGCAGTCTTATACGGGCAGTCTGCTGATAACTGCTAAGGAGGGCGATGCCGACTCTCAGTCTTGGGTAAATCCCCTTGCCACTTTTGAGGGGGACGGCGGAACGGTCAAGCTTGACCACATTGGTAGCGGGATTTTGAGGTGGCAAGTTCTTCCGGACAAAATTGCGAACGATCCCTTCTCTTTTGCTGGAACGATATATCTATACAAGGTTGTGAGCGGAAAACAAAAATACGTCGATTGCTATCCGACAAACGGGTCTGGAATTGCATTCACCGGCATTTCGGGGCAGATTGATACACATGTACGAAAGGGAACCTATGTGGTGCGTTGGGTTGGAGCTGCTGCAGGCCCGATATGGATTGCGGTCTTGCGCCCCGATGTCCAAATAGGTTTCTCTCTCTAGACGGGAAGTTGCTCATGAACGCCATATACGACGGGGATGACTGGGTCGATCATTATACTTGGCGCCTGGTCGGCTCGAACGACAATGGGGATGTGGTGTTTGATGGACTATGTCCAAAGCATCTCCATCCTTTTGTCTCGTCGTTAATTGAGAGTTCCGCTCGTGTTGCCCCCTACAGCTCGGCATCGCTTCATGATACGGACGTTTTGAAGACCATAAGGGAATCAATTGACGAGGGCACGATGAGCGGCCCGCTGTTTTCTCGGCTTGTGGGGCTAGATGAGATTGGCTCGAAACGACTGCTTGCGGGCGAAAAAGTGGAACTCACTTATCGGTCGATGATTTCAATCCTGCGGCTAGCCGATGTTCTTCGCAAATAAATGAGGCTTCCCTATTCAAAACAGAAAACCCCGCCAAACGTGATTTCCCTAGGGAAAACCCGTTTGGCGGGGTCCTAGCGTGATTTCCCTAGGGGAATCACGCCATCAGACGAACAGCTCAGCCGAGCAGCTCGCTACTCCTCCCAGTAGGCGTCGGCAAGCAACTTAAAGCAGATCTTCTTGACCGGCTGTGCGCCATCGCCCGGGAACTCGAGCGTGGGCATGTGGGGCTCGCCGGCAACGAACAGCGCGAATTTGTCGTCGGCAAGATCGCCGGCGATCGAGGCGTCGGAATCGACCAGATCATAGTCGTCCTTCTCGTCAAACTCCTGGACCAGCGTCAGGCTGCCCGTAGCGACCTTGAAGGCCTCGCGACCCTCGACGTCGATCTGCAGGTCGTGATAGCGCTGATGCGTCTCATAGTGAGCCTCAGCCTCGGGACGCGTCGTGGGAGACATGACGTTCGCAAAGACCTTCTCACCCAAAATCGGATGGCTGCCGACCTCGAGCTGTGCCGGGTCGTTCTCCTCGAGCCAGTCGATCAGCACGTCGAGGCCCTTGAGCATTCCGCGGTATTCCTCGATATCGCCCAATGCACCGTAAATCATCTAAATCCCCTCTCGGATCGTTTATTTGGCAGCTACTCGGTAAATGCATTACCGACGCTGTTGCCACCCACATACGTCTCGACCAGGGTAAGGTCGGGATTGAACACGACAGCATCGGCGTCGCGCCCCGGCATAATGCTACCGCACTTGCCGTCAACTCTAACCACAAGCAAGCAACCGATGCCGGGGGCGGCGCACAAGCTCCTACAGCTCGGTCACGACAACGCCGTTGTAAACCTCGTCCCAACGATCCATAACCAAGTGGCCAGTCATGGGATCCATGGCATTGAGCTTGCCGCAGGTGTTGGCGGTACGCAGCACCGTCTCGTCATCCGCGCCAGCAGCAATCGCATGCGCGAAGCCGGCAATGGTCGAATCGCCAGAGCCCGTAGCGTTAACGGCGGGGATATCGGGGGTCTTGGCGCGGAATGCACGGCCATTATGGAAGCCCACGGAGCCGGCAGCGCCCATGGACACGACGACCCAGGGGATATCGGAGAAGCGGGCATCAGAGGCGAGCGCGGCGCGGAGCTCGTCCACATCGTCGGTGGTAAAGCTCGTGCCCAGAAGGCCGTTAATCTCGGTCAGGTTAGGCTTGACCAGCTCGGGCTTAATTTCGGACTTAAGGGCGGCCTCGAGCGAAGCACCCGAGGTATCGAGCAGCACCTTGGCGCCGGCGTTCTCGGCAATACCCGTGATCTTGGCGTAGTAGCCTGCCTCGACACCACGGGGCAGCGAACCCGAGATGGTAACGACAGCGGCCTTGCTCGCAAGCTCGGCGAACTTGGCGGTAAAGGCATCGAGCTCCTCGGGGGCAATCGTCGGGCCGCTCTCGAGTAGCTCGGTCTGGTTGCCGGCGTGGAGGATGTTAAGGCAAATGCGAGTCTCGCCCTTGATGGGTACAAAATCATTCTTAATGCCGTTGGCATCCATGAGCTCGGCCATGTAGGCGCCCATGTGGCCGCCGAGTAGACCGGTTGCCACAACGTCGTCGCCCAGCTGACCCAGTACACGGGCCACGTTGAGACCCTTGCCGCCGGCGGTCTTTTCGGGCGTCACACGGTTAACGTCGTCGATAATGAGCTCATCGAGCTGATAGCGTGTATCGACGGACGGGTTCATCGTAACGGTGAGGATCATTTTTAGCTCCTTATCTCGCAGGCTCCTTGTGCCTCGCGATACGAGTCGACAAAACGGAATTACAGAATCTCAATCGTGAACGAGCGAACGACGGTCTCCTTGGGCTTGGCGACAAGGCAGCCACGCTTATGCTCAAGCACGTCGTCCTCATCGGAGCAGGTCGAAAGGCCGCCCCAAGGCTCAACTGCCACAAAATCACCCTCGGGCTTGCTCCACACAATGAGATATGGGAAGCCCTCAAAGCTCAGGCGGACGCCCTTGTCCTCGCCCTTTTTGGAAAGCGTGACCTGGCGGCTCTCGAGCACGTCAAAGATGGTCTCCGCAAAATCGAAGAGCTCGTGCGACAGGGGCAGCGTCTTTCCCACCATGGGGTTCTTGGAGCGCTTGTCCACGTCAATCAAGCCAGTCGAAGGGACAGCGGTGCAAAGCTCTGCAGCCTCTTCTTTCTCAAAGCGCAACTCGTAGTCCGTATAGGCCTCGCCCTCATCGAGCGGGCACCTAAAGCCGGGATGCCCACCGATAAAGAACGGCATGTCCTCGGTGCCCTCGTTGGTAACCTCATAGGAGACACGCACGGCGGCGTCCTCGAGCGTATAGCGGGCGACGAGCCTAAACGGATACGGATAATCGCTCAGCAGCGCGGCGTTATCCTCCGAAGCCAGGCACATAGCCAACTCGTTCTCGCCTTGGCTCAGCAGCTTCCATTCCTGCTTGCGCGCAAAGCCGTGGCGAGCGAGCTTTACATGATGCCCGGCAAACGTCATGGCGCTGTTGTCGCGCAAGCCTCCGCAAATCGGGAAGCAAATCGGCGCCTGGCCGGACCACACGGTGGGATCACCCTGCCACAAGTACTCGCGACCTCCGGCCTCAATCGAGGTAAACGAGCCACCAGCCGTGGAAACCTTAATAGAAATCGAATCGTTGGAGAGAGCGTATTCCATTACCCATCCTTTCGAACAACTGCTTTATTTCACGCAAGCGCCCGTTTCAATCCTAACCATAGAACAAACCCGCACGCTCATCGATGCGTCCGGTATCCCGGCCATGTAACGGGGTACCATACAGACATTGATGCAATTACAGCTGAAAGGCCTTCTTATGCGAACCATCATTCTTTATGCCTCACGCCACCACGGCAATACGAAAAAGCTCGTGGACGCCATCGTCGAGGCGCACCCCGAAATCGATACCCTCGATGTGAAAACGCTCGGCAAAAACGAGTATCCCAACCTGCACGAATACCATCTGATTGGTGTCGCCACGGGCATCTATTACTCCGAGATCGACAAGGACATGGCACGCGTGCTCACTAACGTGTTGCAGCCGCAGGACAAGGTGTTTGGCCTTATGACCTACGGTGGCAAAAACAAGTGGTACGGCAAGGATATCGATGGCATCTGCCGCATGAGGCAGGCCATCTTTATGGGTGTCTACGGCTGCCCCGGCTTTGATACGTGGGGGCCGTTCAAACTCACCGGCGGTGTCCAAAAGGGGCACCCGACCGCTGAGGAAATTAAGGGTGCCGTCGACTTCTTCGACAAGATCGAAGACGAGTATGGAGACATCATCGTCGAAGAGTACGCCAAGCGCGAGAAGCGCCTAGCATACGAGAAGGAGCATCCTGCAGGAGGCCTGGTGGCCGGCGTTAAGCGCACGGCAAAGAAAATCGCTAGCAAGCTGTAACTGTAAAGGTGCTTTTGAGCGTTTAACCCGTACGGCGGGTCCGAGCAGATTCGGGCCCGCCGTCTTTTTCTTTCGTTACTCGGTAAAGGCGTTGCCGACGCTCTGGCCGCCAACATACGTCTCGACGAGGGTGAGCTCATGGTCGAACACGACAAAGTCGGCGTCGCGACCCGGCATGATGCTGCCGCACTTATCCTCGATGTGCGCGGAGCGTGCCGGCACCTCGGTTGCCATGCGAATGGCGATATCGGCGCTGGCGATGCCCCAGTCGACGATGTTCTTGACGCCCTGGGCAAGCGTGAGCACCGAACCGGCAATGCTCTTGCCATCGGCGAGCCAGCACAGGTTGTCCTTCATGATGACGTCCATGCCGCCGCTGGTGTAGCTGCCCTCGGGCATGCCGCCGCAGCCCAGGCAGTCGGTGATGAGTACCGTGTGCTGCCAGCCCTTGGCCTGCAGCAGCGCCTTGATGGCGGCAGGGTTTACGTGCTTGCCGTCACAGATGATCTCGGCGTAGGTCTCGGACGTGGACATAGCAGCACCCACGACACCGGGCTCACGGTGATGCAGCCCGCGCTGGCCGTTATAGGTATGCGTAAAGCAGCTGGCACCGGCGTTGATGGCGGCGATGCACTCATCGTAGGTGGCGTCGGAGTGACCGATGCTGGTCACCACACCCTTGGCGTTCAGAGCAGCCGCATAAGCAGCGGCACCGTCGCGCTCGGCCGCCATGGCGCTCTTAACGATGCGACCGCCCGCAGCCTCCTGCCACTGATCAAAGACCTCCTCGGAGGGATCGATAAGATAAGCGGGGTTCTGCGCGCCCACGTGCTTCATGGTAAAGAAGGGGCCCTCCAGGTAGATGCCCTGAATGCGAGCACCGCAGAAGTCGGGGCCGCGACCCTCGTCCGCCTGAGCGATGGCGGCGCAGGCGTCCTTGATCTGCTCGACGCCATCGGTGAACGTCGTGGGTAGCCAGCTGGTGGTACCGCGACGGGCGAGCTCAGTCGAGCTGATATCGATACCCTCGGGGTCGTTATCGGTAGTTGAGTGGTTGTAGAAGCCATGGATGTGGGTATCGACCATACCCGGTGCGATCCACGATCCCGTGTAGTCCTTGATCTCGCAAGAGGGCTCGTCGGCCTGCCAGGCGCCAAAGACGCCATCCTCGACCATAAGATAGCCGCCCAGCTGCGGACCTGCCGGCAAGAAGAACTTGTCAGCCTTAATTGCGTACGTGCTCATATGCACTCCTTGCTTCTAAAGCAGTTGACTGTGGTGATGCTTATACCCGGTCCAAGTGAAAACAAAAAGCGCCCGCCCGCCGTTATGAGCGGACGGGCGCCCTTACAGGGGGGACGCGATTAAGCGGTGAAGGGGTGAATCGTCACGCCCTTAACCACGCGGTTGACCGTGCCGGTGGGGCTCGGCGTATCGGGCGTGTTGCCCACGCGCACGGAGTTGAGCAGGCTGATGGCCTGGGCAAACATCACGAACGGCAGGGCAAGGTAGCCCTCGGGGAGTGCCTCATAGCCCTTAAAGGTGAAGGACTCGCCCTCGTAGACGATAGCGCCATCCTGCTGAACGGCAACGGTGTGCTGAGCGATCTCGTCGCCACCGATCTCGTTGAGGATGTCGATATCGTACTGACGGGTGTAGGCATCGTTGTTGACGAACACGAACACGAGGGTCTTGTCGTCGACGAAGGACTTGGGTCCGTGACGATAACCCATGGAGGTGTCGTAGGAAGTGGCAACCAGGCCATGAGCAAGCTCGAGGATCTTGAGCTGGCTCTCCTGGGCAAGGCCACCGAAGGAGCCGGAACCCAAGTAGGTCACGCGGTTGAAGTCGCCAGCCAGGTAATCGGCAACCTCGGACTCGCGAGCGATGACCTCCTCGCCCATCTTGGCGATGGTCTCGACCCACTCGGCCTTCTGCTCGTCGGAAGCCTCGTCAAAGATGAGGGTAGAGAGCAGGGTCATGCAGGTGTAGGAACCGGTCATGGCGAAGCCCTTGTCGTTGGCGCGCGGGATGAGCAGCGTCAGCGCATTGGGATCATCGGCGGACTCGACGGCGAGCTTGCCCTCGGGCGCGCAGGTGATGTTGAGGAACTTGACGTTGTGGACGAGCTCCTTGGCAACGGCAACGGCGGCAAGGCTCTCGGGGCTGTTGCCAGAGCGGGCAAAGGAAACCACGAGCGTGGGATCCTCGGCGCGCAGGAAATCGCGCGGAGCGCTCACGATGTCTGTCGTGGCGATGGGCTTAAAGTCGTAGAGATCAGTGTTGCCAGCGTGACGCAGGTACGGGGCGCAGGTATCGCCAACGTAGTCGGACGTACCGGCACCGGTGAAGACAACGGACAGACGGCCCTCGCCCATAGCACGAGCCTCGGCCAGGAAGGCCTCGATGGCCTCCTTGTTCTCGCGATAGATGTTGAGCGTATCACGCCAAAGCTCGGGCTGCTGAGCAATCTCGGCCGTGGTGATCTGGGCGCCGAGCTCGGTGAGCTCCTCGACACTCTTCTCGAACATTTCTAATACCTCTCTCTAGAAGTAATCCTCTGACGTGCAATTATACACTTCGGTTGGTTATCTGGTAGTAACCAGTTAAATGCAAAGAATCACCATATGGAAACGATGCGGACACTAGTTGCTACGCTGGTGGTAAACCTTGTATTTAAACTGATCGGCACGAGCAACCGAGAGTGTATACTCCACAACCTCGTTTGACTCGTTATACGTAGTCCTGACCAAATCGAGCACAGGCGAGCCCTCGACAATTCCCAAAAGGTGGGCGTCGGTGGGACGGGCTATGCTCGCATAGAACTCCTCTTCAGCCACGCGTATCTTTTGCTGAAAGTCCTGCTCAATCACATCGTAAAGCGGCTTGCGCTCCAGCAGCGGTCGCTTTAGGGACAGAAATTGACGAACCGGTAGATAGCTGCGTTCGACCATCATGGGCATGTTGTCGGCAGAACGAAGGCGCTTAAGCTTAAAAATGCGATCACCGATACGCAATCCCATATGCTCGGCCAGATTCTTATCGGCCTCCATCTCGCAAAACTCGAGAATCGTGGTCTCGGGTTCTCGACCCATCGCGCGCATCTGCTCGGTAAAGCTGTAGGACTGCATAAGATTGGTTGCTTTTGCCGAACGGTCGGTCACAAAGGTACCGCGACCGTGCTGCCGAACCACCAGTCCTAAACGCTCCAGTTCCTGCAGAGCCAAGCGTACCGTAGTGCGCGAGAGACCATAGCGCTCCGAAAGTTCGCGCTCGGAAGGAATCATGTCACCGGCGCGATATTCATGGTCAATCTTTTCGGTCAGAATATCGACCAGCTGATCGTACAGCGGCTGCCTACGCGCTCCGATCGCCATCCTATCCTCCCTTTTGCTCGAATTCGGCTAACTACCTAGGGTGTTAAGCATTATCGTTCTGCAACACCCGACTCATCAAGAAAACAAAAGCCGCGCGCTCTTTCGAGCACGCGGCTTTTAACATACACATGGCTTAAGGGGTCGGGGTGTGAGCCGCGCAGGGACACACCCCTCAAGCTAGAGCCTTACCAGATGCTCGGCCAGAGACCAAGCGGGCCAGCGCCCAGGATGCCCAGGACGAAGAGCAGCAGAATGCCCTTGGTCGGGGTCCAGCTGTGCTTAGCGAACATGTAGTAAAGCAGCAGCGTAAGCATAAGCGGGACGAGCTTCGGGACGATGGTGTTGAGGGTGTCGGCAACAGAGAAGTTGACCGGATCCTCGGTGACGGTGCCGTAGGTAACGGACTCCATGCCGTTGCCCAGATCGGTGACGCCGCACTCGACAGCGTTGCCGTCGGCATCGGAAGCGGTGAGGGCGTTGCCGTCCTCATCGGTCATGGCGATGGTACCGGCCTCAGCGGTCTCGGTATCGATGCCCTCCATACCGGTGAAGTTCTCGGCCTCCTTCTCGGAGACGATCACGGTAGTAGCGGAGAGGCCACGGGTGGTGCCGTTGGGGATCTGGAGGTTGATCTGGGTGCCACCCATGGTGACGACCAGGCAACCGACGACGAAGACGCCCATAATGGAAGCGGCACGCGTGAAGGCCTGCATGTTGGCAGTCAGAGCGTCAATAGCGCTGGTGCCAAGCTTGTAGGACCAGTTCATGAGCCAGAAGCGCAGAGCGAACTGGACGACGTTGAAGATCACCAGGAAGATGATCGGCGCAGCGGCGTTGCCGTTGATGGCCATGTTGGAGGTGATGCCGGCCGTGATAGGCACGAGCGTCAGCCAGAACAGGGCGTCACCGATACCACCGAGCGGGCCCATTGCGGCGACGCGGACGGCGCGGATCGTGGGGATGTCAACCTTGTTCTGCTCGAGCGAAAGCACGATACCCATAACAAAGGTGACGAGGAACGGGTGGGTGTTGAAGAACTCCAGGTTGTGGCTCATGGAAGCCGCGAGGTCGTTCTTGTTGGTGTGGATCTTCTCCAGACCGGGGATGATGGAGTAAAGCCAGCCAGCGGCCTGCATGCGCTCGTAGTTGAACGATGCCTGCAGGAAGCAGGAGCGCCAAGCCATCTTGTTGAGGGTCTTCTGGTCGAGCTGCGGAGCAGGAGTGAGATCCTCGTAGTGCTCCGGGATCACATACTCATTAGATGCCATCTTCGAAGTCACCTCCGTCAGAAACAGCTGCACCCTTCAGCTCGGTCTGCTGCTGGAAGTCCCAGAAAGCGATGCCGAAGCCGATGAGAGCGAGGATGAGCAGGGCAGGGGTTGCCAGAGAATCGTTGGCAACGGTGATGAGCGCGAGGCCAAAGCCCATGAGGAAGAAGCCCCACATATCGCGGTTCATCATAACCTTGAGCAGGACGGCGAAGCCGACGAAGCGCATCATGCCGCCTGCAGCGGACAGACCGGTCTGCAGCCAAGTCGGGATGGCGGAAGCGATGGTCTGACCGATGGTAGCGCCAGCGATGAAGAACAGGGTGACGACGACAGCGAAGATCAGGCCGAGCAGAGCCATGGCGAAGTAGTTCAGACGCTCGATGCCCTTGGTGTCAGCGTTATGAGCCATGTTGTCCGCGGAGGACATGAGGGGCGACATAAGCGTGAAGACCAGGGTAACGCCGAGCTGACCAAGCAGAGCGAACGGAATGGCAAGGCCGACTGCCGCGTTGGGCTCGAGGCCCGTAGCGATAGCGAGAATGGCTGCCATGATGCCGCCGATGACGGCGTTAGGCGGCTGAGCGCCTCCGATCGGCATGTTGCCGATCGTCATGAGCTGATAGGTACCACCCACGAGAAGACCGGTGTTGAGGTCGCCAAGGATAAGACCGATGACGGCGCCGGTGACGATGGGCTGATAGAGAGACTCGAGGAAGTTGAACTGGTCGATTGCCGCGACGAACGTGACGATGAAGACCAGAGCGACCTGGATGATCGAGTATTCCATCTTGCTCCTCCTTTCAAAATGTATGTACGCACTTTGGATATCACGTACAGAACGTCAGGGTTTCAATCCTGACAACGTGGATCACGAGGATTACGAGAAGAGCTTGCTCGTGTCCTCAACAGGCGTGCTCGGAACGCGCCTGATCTCCAACTCCACCCCCAATTCCTGCAGCTCTTTAAACGCAGCGACATCCTCGTCGTTAACTGCGACGGAGGTGGCGACTTGGCGCTTTCCTTCCGACATGTGCATGTTGCCGATGTTTACCTTCTTTATAGGCACACCGCCCTTGACGAGCGTAAGCACGTCTTCCGGTGTTTCGGCCACGATGAAGATCTTCTGGCGCGGGCTCGCCTTGCCAATGACGTCGATGGTCTTCTGCAGGGAGAAGAAACGCGTAGCGACGCCGGCGGGAGCGGCCATCTTCATGAGGTTCTGGCGCATGGTGTTGGTCGACACATCGTCGTTGGCGACGAGGATGAGGTTGGAGCCCAGGGTGGAGTTCCACTGGGTAGCGACCTGACCATGGACCAGTCGGTTATCGATGCGGGTAAGAAGAATGTTGGGTTCTGCCATGTTGATCAGCTTCCTTTCGTTATTTGCTGACGACAGTTACTTGATCTCCTGAATCGCGTAACGCGAAACATCTACGACGGCACCGGATCGGACTTTGATCTGGACCTTTTCGCCTTCGATGCCCTTGACGGTTCCGTAGATACCGCCGGCGAAAAGAACCTCCTGACCCGGCTTGAGCTCGGTGTGCAGCTCCTTGAAGTACTTCTGCTTCTTCTTCATGTTGATTTGCGACCAGATGGTGTAAATCAAGCCCATGATGACAAGCAGGCCTAAAAGGGCGACCGAGGAGCTCAGGACGTTGGCTCCGAAATCGGCCATTAGATGCCGTCCTCGTCGCCGAAGATATCCTCTTCGTCGGAGCCGGCAACGGATGCGACCGTCTGGGCGGTGACGCCCGTCTGACCAACGGTCACGGCCTGCTCGCCAAGCTCGGCGAGCGTGGCGTTACCGCGGAGGAACAGAAGCTCAATAACCATGGGAAGGTTGGTGCCAGTCAGAACCTCGACGTTGTCGACATCCTGGGCAATCATCATCGACTGATTGAACGGAGTACCACCGAGCAGGTCGGTAAAGACGAGCACGCCATCGCACTCCTCGCGCATGGCGGTAATAGCGGCGCGGAGATCCTCACCGTAGGAAGCAGCCTGGTCGCCCTCAAAAGGAACGACGGTAAAAGCGGGCTGATCGCCGGCAACCATAGCGATAGCACTTGCAAGGCCGGGTGCGAACTGTCCATGACCGGTAAGAATAAAGCCAACCATTCAAATTTCCCTTCCGAAGGTGTGTACGATCTGAGTCCGATAATTTTCGGAAGCCAGCGGGCGCTCGCCCTTAAAGCTTCTTAGAAAGCGTTCTTTGAAGACCAGTGGTTTCTAAACTGGTAGTAACCACGTGATGTGTTGTTGTCACTATATCACCCCAGAAGAGGTCGCTTTCGCTGATTCATACAGTAAAACGTTTTTGCACCGTTCACGGTGATAAATCGACCGTTTACCGCTCATTAACACTTCTACCTGCAGTTTTGAAACCGTTTCGAAATGCTTTGGCAATCGATCACAACTATTTTCGTGTCTAAACAACACAGGGTGGCTAAATATAGCGTGTAGAAAAAGTGCAGGTCATTGTGAAGATTTGTGAATTGGTCTTTTTGACTTAATACCAGTTAGAACCAGTTTAGAAATTATCGGTGAACGGTAGTTTTCGACCGTTCACCGGAGAATTTCAATCGTTTGCAGCCTTTTTCCTAGATGAATTGGGGAGACTCGATGAAGCACTTGCGCGGTTGCAGGGTATTTCAATACTCGTCCATCCCCCGCGTTCCAAACTCCCATTCCCTGAATATGCCATAGCTCTCGCTATTCGTCTCACAAACATTACTTACTCTAATCTGTAATTGTTTATCGTTTATCATTAAGTATGATATAAGATACAAGTATCATCCAAGACATTGGTTGGAGGAGCTATGATCCGCTGGAACGTATCCAAATCGAATGAAGCCATCGACCGTGAACAGGCAATAGCCAAACTGAGGAAGCTCACTCGCTACTGCAAATGGGGCACAATCTGCACCATCGTGGCGCTCGCTCTGGCACTCCTCGCAGTCATTGCAATCGAAGATCTAGTCATATTGCCTAGCCTCTCCCAAGGGTTCTGTCTCCAATCCGTAGAGCTTGAGGCTAGCGAAGGGCCAATTCTCGCTCTCGTCGGCACCAATGAACAGACTCCTCTTATGCTTGTCGCGCACGACGGTCATACTGCCATAGGGAGCGCCATGATGGCATGCCTCGCGCTTGCCATCGCGCTAAGCGCATACAGGTTTTTCTCCGCCATTGAAAAGGCGGGCAGGCCCTTTGACCTCGAATGCATCCGCATACTACGTCAAATAGGACATTTGTTCCTTATCGGCGGCGCTGCCGTGAAACTTTTTGGTGCCATAGTCACAGGGCTGATACTCTCAGGATTTGGCGGTAGCTTTACGGATGCGCTTGGCGGGCAGCATCTCGACCTCTCTATGCTCTTTGCAGGCCTAATTATTAGCCTGATTGCCAGCATCTTCCAGTACGGGTGTATCCTGCAAAAACAAGATGACGAGTTGCTCTAGGGGGAATCCATGATTATTCTGCGGCTCGACCGCATGCTTGCCGAACGCAAGATTTCATCCAAAGAGCTTGCGGAACGCGTGGGTATCTCCCAGGTCAATATGTCGCGCATCAAGACGGGCAAGGTTTCTGCCGTGCGCTTTTCAACTCTTGACGCGATATGCCGGGCACTCGACTGCCAACCGGGCGATGTACTGGAATATATGCCTGACGATGAAGCCGATAACCTCTTTGGACTTAAAGATTAATAGACATAATTTAGCCACCAGCGCCTAAACGCAATAAGCCCGCTAGAACGACATCCGTTCTAGCGGGCTTAATCAGATATATCAGCTTCGCGCTCGGTAGCTCGGGCAAATCTTACGCAAACAGGCCGTAGATGCTGATGTTGGCCTTGGCGTACAGGCCGTTGGCATACTCGGTCCACTTGGAGCTGGCGCTCGAAGCCTGCGAAGAATACTGCTGGTAAGCAGTGTAATAGGCAGTCATGGCCTGCTTATAGGTGGCGCTATCGGCGGTAAAGGCATCGTCGGCGAAGGCCTTAGCATAGGTGCTGTCGGCGTCCTTCCAGGTGCCCTTCGAGCTATCCCACTCGTCGCCGGCAAGTTTGATGATGTAGTCGGCGTAGTCCTTGCTCGCGGTCTCCTCGTTGCCGTCAGCAGGCTCGGTCGGGGCGGTCGGCATGCTTGCAGAGCTATCGCCCACCTTCTTCTTGTAGAGCTTTTGCAGCGTCGCGGACTGACGGACGATCTGCTTGGCCTGGTCCTTGGACACGCCGTACTGCGTGGCCATGGTCTTGTAGTCCGAAGTGCCGATGGAATCCTCGGCGTACTTCTTCATCTCCTTAGAAGAGACGGTAATGCCCTCGTCCTCGGCAGCATCGAGCAGAATCTTGTTGCGCACATAGGACAGGATGACGTCGGCAGAAGGAGCGGTGTAGTTGCCATCGCTATCCTTGACGGTATCGAGGCTGTACTGGCTCTCGATGGCCTCGCGCGCGGTGATGTCGCTCTTCTTGCCGTTGTAGCTGTAGCTCGCCACGGTCGAATCGAGCTGGTCCTCGGTCAGGGTCGCCGAGCCGACGCCCTTGCCGCCAAAACCACCGTTGCCAATAAAGAAGCCGACCACGGCAGCGATCACGACTGCAACTACAAAGGCGGCAATCATCGTCTTCTTGTGCTTGGACGCATGGTCGTCCTCATCGGAATCCAGGGCATCGTCGTCCTCATCCTGGGCCTCGGGCATCAGATTCTCGTCAGCGGCTTCTGCGGCGATCTGAGCCTCCAGACGGGCGTCCTCCTCCTCGGCGGTCGTGCCGGCGGCAATATGTTCGGCAGACGTGCCGGCGACCAGGTCGATCTTCTCGTCCTCATCACCGTCGGGGCCTTCGCCGCGCTCGATGATCTGGATGCCGTCGATCTCGTCCTTCTCGTCCTTCTTTTGAATCAGACCCATAGTCAGTTACTCCTTATTGGGAACACAATCCCTCATAGAATACGCCCGGCAGAGCGCCGGGCGTATTGATTCTCAGGTTATACGCAAACACTTAAGTACTATTTAGGCGTTTGCAGCGTGCATACCTTAGACCAGGTGCGCGATAACGGCATCGGCAAAGGCCTGCGTGCCCACAGCGCCCTCAACGGAGCCGGTCTGGGCACGACGCACGTCACCGGTAACCTGCTCGCCCTCGTCGAGCGTGGCAGATACGGCGGCACGAATGCGATTGGCCGCATCGTTCTCGCCCAGGTGATCGAGCATCATCGCAGCAGAGAGGATCTCGGCCGTGGGGTTGGCGATATCCTGACCGGCGATATCGGGCGCGGAGCCGTGCGTTGCCTCAAAGATGGCGCAATCGGCACCGATGTTGGAGCCGGGGGCCATGCCCAGACCGCCCACCAGGCCGGCGCACAGGTCGCTCACGATGTCGCCGTACAGGTTGGGCAGCACCAGGACATCGAAGTCGTTGGGGTTCTGGACCAGGCCCATGCAGGTGGCGTCGACGATCTTGTCGTTGAACTCGATATCGGGATAGTTGGCGGCCACCTCGCGCGCCACGCGCAGGAACAGGCCGTCGGTCGCCTTCATGATGTTGGCCTTGTGCACGGCCGTCACCTTTTTGCGGCCGCAGCGGCGGGCATACTCAAAGGCATACTCCACAATGCGGCGGCTCTTGGCGATAGAGATCGGCTTGATCGAGATCGCGGAATCGCCGGCGAATGTCTTTTGGCCCGAACGCTCGACAAGTTGCGAGAGCTCCTCGACCTCGGCAGCGCCCTCATCGAACTCGATGCCGGCGTAGAGGTCCTCGGTGTTCTCGCGCACGATGACCAAGTCGACGTCGCGGAAGCGCGAGCCGTCGCCCGGCTGCGACAGGCAAGGACGCACGCAGGCGTAAAGGTCAAAATGCTTGCGCAGAGCCACGTTGACGCTGCGGAAACCCGTGCCGACCGGCGTGGTGATGGGACCCTTGATGGCAGCCTTGGTCTCGGCGACCGCATCGAGCACGTGCTGGGGCAGCGGCGTGCCAAACTCGTCCATGACGCCGGCGCCGGCCTCCTGGACGTTCCAATTGATCTGGACACCGGTAGCCTCGACCACGCGGCGCATGGCCTGCGTAATCTCGGGACCGATACCGTCACCGGGAATCAGGACTACATCGTGCGCCATAATCTGTTACTCCTCGTCTTCGGCGGCCTCAGATTTTTTAACGCTAACACGCTTCTTCTTTTTGGAGAGATCCAGGCCAAAACGTTTAACAAGCATTTCGCAAATCTCGCTCGAACGGGCCTTGAGATAGCTGCCCTTGCCGTTCTCGGCATCGAACTTAAGGCGCAGCGCAAGCTTCTCGGCAACCTCGGCGTCGATCTCGCCCTGGCAAAACTCGTACAGGCAACCGAGCATGTCGCGATACTCAAGGTCGCCGTGGTAGCACTGGATGGCCTCGTCCAGGATGGGCCAAGCCTCGCGCGAACGCTCGACGCTCGTGGCACCCCACACGCACAGCAGGCGGAAGGCGGCATAGCGCAGCGTGGAGGAGATCTCGTCGAACAGCGCGGTCTCGGCACCCTCAAAGGCATCGCCCAGCTGTTCGGGGCAGGTGGTGGCGAGCGCCGCCAGGGCATCGAGGGCCTCCCAGCGGGTCTGAGCCTCGGAGCGGTCGAGCGCCTCGATCAGCGCGGGCACGCAGGGCACGACGCACTGCGGATCGCGCTCGGCAAGCAGGTGCAGCACGCGGGCGGCAAACTGGCGGATGCGGCGCGTGGGGCAGCCGAGCTCCTGGACCAGGCGGTCGACGGCGTTCTCGTTCTCCTCTGCCAGCTGAAGCTGTGCCAGCTCCTCGTCGGTGAGCTGTTCGTCTTTGTTTTCTGCCATAGTTACCTCTTCTTACTATTTCTTAGCGTGCTTGCCAGCACCCTTGCTGTCATCGGTGACCGAGATGAGCTGTCGGTCGGCCGCGCCATTGCGACGCGCACGGCGGCGTTCCTCAGCGTCGCCCGCGTCGGCGGCGGCGCGATGAGCCTTGTTGACGTTAAAGACCTCGTCGTGCTTGCGCCACGGGCCGACGGACTCGCCAAAGCTCATCTTAAGACCGGCGATAAAGCCGCCGAGCCAGCCGATCGGCGCAAACTGCACCAGCGGGAACAGTGAGAACACCCAGGTCAGCAGGACGACTGCCGCCGCTCCCGCAAAGTTGGCAATCCAGTAGTCGCGCTTGGTGATGACGCGCTTTTCGCACGCCCACTGGCCGCACAAAAAGCCGATGTAGATCGCAAAGAGAAAGAGCACCAGCGCAAGCACCACGAACGTCCAGCTCATGGGCGCTACTCCCCGTGATGGTGGCCGCAGCAGCACTCGTGGCCGTCATCGTGACCGTGACCGCCGCAGCACTCGTGGTCCTCGCCGTGATGGTGACCGCAACCGCACTCGTGGTCGTCGCCGTGCTCGCCGCAACCGCAGCCCTCCTCGTGAGCACCATGCTCCTCGGGACGATACTGCGACCAGTCCAGTCCGGCGGCGATGGCGTCGGCCTCCTCCTTGTAGAGTACCGTAATGGCCTGGGTGCCCAACTTGGCACCACCGATGGCGTCGAGCATGTCGTAGAGCGTAAAAGCGACGTCGGCGCCGGGCAGCGCGAGCTCGCGGTCGTCGGCATAGGCGAGCGCCAAGCGCAGGTCCTTAATGAAGTGCTCGACCATAAAGCCGGGCTTGTAGTCGCCGTCGAGCGCCTTGGGAGCCAGACTTTCCATGGCGCCGGACTTGCCGGTGCCGCCCAGGATCATCTGGCGGGTCTTCTCCAGATCAAGGCCGCTCAGCTCGGCAAATGCCATGGCGTCTGCCATGCCGACCATGCAGGCGCCCAGCGACACCTGGTTGGCGAGCTTGGCAGCCTGGCCCTTGCCGGCGCCGTCGAAGCAGCAGATGTTGGCCGCAAAGGTGGCAAGGATATCGCGGACCGGCGCGATGTCGTTCTCGGTAGCGCCCACGATAGCTGTGAGCGTACCGGCGATAGCACCCGACTCGCCGCCGGTGACGGGGCAGTCAAACGCCATGCGGCCGGAAACCTGAGCGGCCTCGGCAATGTCGCGCGCCAGCTCGGGCGAGCTCGTGGTGAGGTCGATCAGGACCGCGCCGGGCTTAGTGCACGCGAGCAGGCCGTCGCCCGCCAGGTAGAGCTCCTCGACCTCGGAGGGATAGCCCACCATGGTAAAGACGACATCGGCGTTCGCCGCGGCATCGGCCGGCGTATCGGCCCAGGCGGCACCGCGCTCGATAAGCGCGGCGGCCTTGGACTTGGTGCGGTTGTTGACCGTGACGGGATAGCCGGCATCCAGGATGTGGCCGGCGATGGGGGCACCCATGATTCCGGTGCCGATAAATGCGACAGAGAGCTTGTTTGCCATGAAACCTTTCCTTTTGGGTTGGGTGTTATTACCAGGTTGAATACTCGGTGCCAGCGTTTGGGCTGTGAGTTGAGGGCGAATACGGCCGCGCTACTTGCCTACTGACCGCGCACGCGGCGGGCGATGCGGTCGGAAAGCGATGCCTTGTCGGCGCGGTTCTTACCCCAAAACGCGCAGGCCACCATGCCGGGGCCCACGTGCGAGCCAATGGTGGGACCCACGGAGCTGCGAATGATCGTGACGTCGGCGCAGCCCTCCTCCTTGCGGATAGCGGCCTCGAGCCAGTCGCCGTCCTTTTCGGCATCGGCCGTCATGATGGCGATGGGCATGGTGCGGTCGGGCACGTAGTTCTCGCGGAACGACTTGAGGATGGACTTGAGCGCCTTCTTGCGGCCGCGGTTGACGCCGATCAGCGACAGCGAGCCGGCAAGGTCGTAGGAGAGCTCGGGCTTGACATCGAGCTTTGCCGTGAGCTGCGCCGCCGCGGGCGGAATGCGGCCGCCGGCAGCCAGTGCGTCGAAGCTCTCGAGCGTAAAGTAGCCGTGGACGTAGGTCTTTGCCTCGTTTGCCCAATCGACCAGCTGCTTGGCGGTCAGTCCCGCCGAACGCTGACGCACGGCCTCGAGCGCCAGGAGCGCGCCGGTCGCGCAGGGCAGAGCGTTGTCGACCACGTACAGCTCAAAATCGGGATACTCGGCACGCACGGCATCTGCCGCCTGGCACGCGGAGTTGTAGCTCGACGACAGCGCCGAGGTAAAGCACAGGTAGACCGTGGGCGTGCCCTCTTTGGCGCACTCGGTAAAGAACTCGATATAGCGACCGAGCGACACAGCCGAGGTGGACACGCGGGCACCGGCGCGCATGCGGTCGTAGAACTCCTTAGGGCTCATGCTCGACCAGATGTCGTCCGTACGCTCCTCGCCATCGATGATAAAGGGGAAGCCCAAGATATCGACATCGAGGTTCGCAGCGACCTCGGGGCTAAAGTCGCAGCAGGTATCGACGACGATGCGGCAGCGGTCAGAATGGCCGGTAGATGCAGCCTTGTCCATCAAAGCGACTCCTTACGTAAAAAAGGCGACCACCCGCATGGGATGGCCGCCAGCCGTTAACTCATGCAAGTTAACGTATTTTACTCGTCAAGTGTTTCGATACGGGGCTTGATGATGCCATATCCACCATTCTTACGGTGATACACCACATTGATGAGGCCAGTCGTCGCGTTCTCGAACACGTAGAAGTCGTGGCCCAGCAGATCGGTCTGCACCAGCGCCTGCTCCTCAGTCATCGGGGTGACATCGATGACCTTCTCGCGGACGAGCAGGTCGTCCTCCTCCTCGGGCAGCAGCAGGTCGGCCAGATCCTCGACGCGCTCGACCGGTGCGACATCCGCTGCGCTGGCACCGCCCTGGCGGTTGTCCACGACCTTGGTCTTGAACTTGCGCAGCTGGCGGGTGACCTTATCGGCGGAGAGGTCGATGGCGGCGTACATATCTGCACCGTGCTCGGCAACGCGGATCACCGAACCGCGGGCACGAACCGTAACCTCGACGATTGCCGGGTTGGGGTTCGAGGGGTTCTTCTCATAGCGAAGTACAACGTCGACCGTCATGGGCTCGATATCGAAAACCTTGAGCGCCTCGCCGATCTTCTCATCCACATGCGCACGCAGAGCATCGGTTACCGTCGTCTTGCGTCCAGAAACCTTGATATCCATACGTGGCTCCAATCTGCCTCGGGGACTTACTGTACTGGCTATGTACCCATTGCCGTGCATTTAATCACGCTGATTCCCAAAGACCCGAATAACGATTGCTTGATACCGCATACCGAAGTCTCGCACTTTTCTATGGCAAAGTGCGCTATGGGAGGGCGACGGCGACTTAAGTTTTGCACCTAAAAAACGTCTTTGACCTGCTGGTTTTATGGAAACGAAAAAGCCGGGCTCCCCTGTTGGGAAAGCCCGGCAATGCGTGTTGAAACCGTGAAGAGGCGTCTCTCCTAGCGTATAGGAGACGCCACCCCTAGCAATAACTAGCTATTGAGCTTGTTAATGTCGTCGTCGGTGATAGTACCCTCCTGGCTGGACGATTTATCCTCGAAGGATGCACCCTCGCTGCTCGAATCGGAGGATGCGGACTCGCCGGATCCGGTGTCGGTCGACTGCACGTCGGCGCCCGAGACCGTCTTGGTGGTGAGGTCATAGGGCATCGTGCCGTACCAGACGGAGTGGACCGCCTCGAGCGTGCCATCGACCGTGATACCGTCGAGGGCATCGCTCACGGCACGGCATAGCTCGTCGTTGGCCGCGAGGCCCGCGACGCCGAGCGTCGAGGGCGTCTCGAGCGTGCCGACGTAAGAGACCTGGCTCATCAGGCGCGCAAGGTAGCCGCCGGCCGTGGAGTCGCAAATCACGTAGTCGACCTCGCCGGACTCGAGTGCCTCAAAGCACTCGTTGATGTTGGAGAAGGTCTTTTGGTTGGCCGTGATGCTCTGCTTGGCGAGCGCTTCCTGCGAGGCCGAGGAGGTCTGAACGCCCAGGGTAGCGGTGTTAAGCGTTTCGGTGGAAACGCTCAGAGACTCGCCGTCGCTCGTCTTTCCGAACACTGCCGCAGCGTCGTACAGGCAAGTACCAAGCGCGCTGATGTCACCATCCGCGGAATTGATGTCGCCGATGAAGATGTCGGCCTTTTTGTCGCCAAGCGCGGAATCGGCAGAAGACGCATCGACGAAGGCAACCTTAAGGCCCATACGGCTTGCAAGGGCGCGGGCAGCGTCGACTGCGTAGCCCGTGAGGTTACCATCGGCGCCCTGCATGGCCTGCGGAGCATCGGAGGTATCGAGGGCAACCGTCAGGGTACCGGGAGTGACCAGGGCATCGTCCGACACCGTAGGGGTAACGGTCTCGCGCTCGATCTGGTCAATCGTGGGTGTCGTGAACGTGGACAGTGGATTGAACGCGCATCCGCTCAAGCCCAGTACGGCAATGACCGCCGCGGTCCCAGCACCTAACCGAGCCGCGTGCATCAAGCTGCCCCTCACCATGTCCACTACCCTGCCTTCTGTGTCGTATACAATCCGTGCGTTGCGCGGAATAACGGGTTGTTCCCACCAGCTGACCTGGTATTTGACCCCACACTTGCGCACCGGGGTGTTTGCTCGGGAGGCCGTAGCCGCCTTCACGACTGGCCCGCTCGCCCGCGAGGCGGTATTGCCCCAAAGAAAGTAGAACGGACGGTGCGGCTTACATCTAGGACGCGCCATGATCGCGCCGCGCGCACGCGGTCGCTTACGTGGATCCCTTTGACCGCGTCTGTCTTGGACTAGGATGGACATTTCGTCCGTCCGCAACCACAGCCTGGCAGGAACGTAGCGCATTATAGCTAAGTTCAAGCTAAAGTTTAAGGTTAGGGGCGTCTTTCGCACCGTGAGCACAGATTTTGCAGGTCGGAGCGGACCATTCGTACCCCCATGAAGCCCGGAGCTCCCCTACGGGGAGCTCCGGGGCACCCGCCTCAGGGTGCCGTGGCCAAAAAATGGCAAATATGAGTACTGTTACCAATTTTGTAACAGGCAATTTTGGCCTCTCGGACAGATTTTGCGCTTAGTGTCGCCAATCTGATGCTTAGTTATTCTACATTTGTTTATTATCTTCTTACTTTACGCCACCTCCGAGTCTTAAATTCCCTGATTTTGCTGTTACTGATTTAGTGACAGTACTCATATTTGCCATTTTTTGGCCAGGGTATATGATTAACCCCCTATTTTCGTCGCGAATTAGACCGGCTTAAGCCCAAAACACGCCCGCAGCGTGTTAAGCAACGCCTCTTGCTTCTTCCTGCGGGAATCGACACGATTCCGGTACCGCTTTCGCATACGCTGGTGCATGCGCCATGCGAGCGCTTCCATCGCTTCCATGTCGCAGAGCATCTCGTTGTTGACCGTCGCGACCTCAATTCCCATAGTAATCAAGCCCGTATTGCGTTTTTCATCATGGATACGTCCCCTCCGGGAGGAATGGCCCAGCTCGCCGTTGTATTCCAGGTCAAACCGGGCTGCTTCCTGATACGCATCGCAAACTGCATGCGGCATCCCCGAGATTGCCTGCGCACGGTCATCGAACTCGATCTTGTAGTCGGTCTTAAAGGGACCGCAGGCAAATCCACCATAGGAAAACGGAAGCGAAAACAGAGCGAGCATGATGCATTCCATGGGCGAGCGCAGGTTTTCCGACAGGTAGGGACACAGGCGCAGCAGCTGTTTGGCCACATTCCCCCTGCATGCCGCAAGGTAATCTGCCAGGCGATCGGGTGTCAGCACCGGCTCGACTTCAAAGTAGCCCACATCTGCCGGTTGGTCCTTGTCCTTTACAAGCCTGTTCACGGTGGGTGAGCTGTAGGGAGGCAGATACCGTCCGCGATCGCTCAGTGAAATCTTGGAACACAGTTCCTGGGCCAGGGCAAACGCCTGGATACAGCCGACCTCGCGGGCGACGGCAACACAAAGGGCCTCGGGAGATAGACTGTACACCCCCGGTTCCACCTCTAGAATCGAGCCGGCGGGCAACCCAGAGCATACGGACCAGCCCACGCCAGGCATGCGGCGGCGCTGCGCCGCAGATCCCACCAGCAAGCAAAGATCTTCTTGCACCTCGCCGCTTGCGGCCCCAATCCGCACCAAGTCGGGAAGATAGATGTCCTCGGTCGAGGGCGACGACGTGCACAGCACACGGCGCTCTTCATCGGGATCGAGGTCCCTCCAGCTGATGTAACCCATTTGTCGGCGCTCGGCTCGAATCATGCGCAACGCCGAGGCGCCCGTCAGGATCACGGAAGCCGCTAGCTGCTCTTTTGTCGGTTTGTTGCACTGCCTGATTGTTACCGCCACATGAATCACCCCTACCAAACGCGTGCGAGAGCGAGGCCATCAACGGTCGCGGCACCGGCGCGCTTGAGTTCCGCCGAAGCTGCTGCCATGGTCGCACCCGTGGTAATGACATCGTCGATGAGCAGCAGGCGGCGGCCCCGCACGTCCTCAACGGTCTCGTACATGCCCCGGGCACGTTCCCGGCGCTCGACGCGACCGAGCTCGCGCTGGTCACCGTGGCCGTATTTGACCAGGGCGTCGAGCAGCGGAACACCCGAAAGATCGCAAAACGAGCGCGCGATGGCTTCCATGTGATCGAAGCCGCGTCGCCGAAACGCCGCCGCCGTCGCGGGCACAAACACCACGGCATCGGCGCCGGACAACACACCGCCGTAGCGCTCGGGTGCCGCGACCTGGGCATGCAGGGCGGTGTCGTAGAGCAGCTCTGCCAGATACGGCGCCAGGCGTCGCTCGCCCGCGTCTTTGTACGCTTTAATGATCCGCGGCAGCGGATGCGTGTAAACGGCACATGCCAGGCACCGGTCGAGCGCTTCGGCCATCGCCGAAGACGTACCCTCGACCGAGCACTCGGTGCACAGCAAATCTCCAAACGGGGCGCCGCATCGAGTGCAGCTATGCCGCGGGTCGATGAGTGCAAGCGCCGCCAAGCAATCTTGGCAAATAAGCGCGCCGGAGCGCTCGCAGCCGGCGCATCGCGTAGGCGACAACGCCTCAAGCGCCTCGTGCACCGCCAGCTCGGCAAACGGTAGCAATTCGTCCGCAAACGGCAGGATGCCGGCACCTTGCAGGCATCCCAACACATTCAAATGTCTCTTCACGACACAACCCTCCCTACGTTCGGTCGCAGGGAGGGTTGTTGATTCAGCGTTATGGTACCCCGACGCGTTTGGGGTCAGGCAGGTTAAATCCGCTCGCGGGCGTTATTCGCCGGTAGGCGGTTGTGGTGCAGACGAAGACGGGGTCGAACCCTCGCCACCATCTTGACGCGGCTTGCGGGAACGACGACGGCGACGGCGCTTCTGGCCCTGGTCGGCCGAACCCTCGCCACCACGATCTTCGCGCGACTCGCGTTCGTCGCGAGCAGCGCCGCGCGCGGCCTTGGCAGCCGCCCCTCCGCCATCTCCAGGGCGCCGACGTGTGACCTTGACCTCGCCATCCAAGACCTGATCGGCCACGGAGGGCACCGAGGGCTTTTGCTGCGTGCCCGAGGAATGGCGGCGACGCGGACGCGGGGCGCGCTCGTCATCGTTGCGCTGCTTGCCACCCTTGTCGGCAGGCGTATCGGAACCCGAACCACCCTTGGGGGCGGCACCGGCTTCGCGAGCGGCTGCGGCGCGGAAGGCGTCCTCGCGCTCCTCGCTCGACAAATGGCGGCGGCGACGGCGCGTGGGATTCATACCACCGCCGCGGCTTTGCTGCTGAGGCTGCTGAGCCTCGCGCTCGCGGGAGGAGTTCTTGCCTGCGGGAGCGGCCTCGCCGGCATCGCCCGCACCCGAGCGCTTGCGGCGGCGACGTCCACCGGCAGCCTCCTCAGCCTCGGGTGCCTCGGCCTTGCCGCGGCCCTTACCGCGGCCGCGACCCTCGCCCTGGCTCTGACCGGCACGGGTATCGGAGTCTGCATCGCGACGACGGCGCTTGGGCGTCGACGTGCCGGCCAGACGGTCGGCGCTCGACAGGCCATCGCCCACATCGACGCCGTTCTCGCGGTCGAGCTCCATGAGCGCCAGGCGCATCTCGGGCGACTCGATGCGCTCGAGCACATCGCGTGTCACGCAGTCGGGGCGGCAGTTGCAGCCCTGCTCGGCGGCCTTCTTTTTGCAGCCCTCAGAGCAGGTCATGTCGGCCAGGTTGACCTTAAAGACTTTGCCGTTCTCCAGGCGCAACACCAGCTGCTCACGCGGGGTGTCATATTCCTGGATGCGCGCCTTGCCAAGCGGCGTATCGATCAGCGTCTTCTTTTTGGGCGCGCGGCTCTTAAAGTCCTTGTACGCCTCGAACTCGTAGCGCAGGCAGCACATCAGGCGACCGCAGACGCCGCTGATCTTGGACGAGTTAAGCGGCAGGTCCTGCTCTTTTGCCATGCGGATCGAAACCGGCTCAAACTGTCCGCCAAAGCGTGTGCAGCAGAGCTCCTGGCCGCACTGGGCATAGCCGCCCACCAGGCGGGTCTCGTCACGCACGCCAATCTGGCGCATGTCGACGCGAATGTGCAGCGTCGAGGACAGGTCCTTGACGAGCTGACGGAAATCGACGCGTTCCTCGGCAGCAAAGTAGAACACGGCCTTCTCGCCGCCAAACAGGTACTCGACGCCGACCGGCTTCATCTCGAGGTCGAGCTCCTTGACCAGGCGGCGGAAGTCGACCATGGCCTCGTCACCCTGGATAGCCAGGTCGTCGGCAAGCTGCAGGTCGATGTCGCTCGCCACGCGCAGCACGGGCTTGAGCGGCTGACCGATCTCGTCTTGCGGCACCTCGAAGGGATCGGCCGTGACCAGGCCGATCTCGGTTCCGCGCTCGGTAGAACAAATGGCATAATCGGCCTCGAGGATATCCAGATCCTGTGGGTCGAACCACAGGTCGCGCGAGGCGTAGGTAAACTTAACGGGTACGACTAACGGCATTTCAGTGCCTTCCTGATATCGAACAGCATGACCTCGATGGCCAGCTGGGGAGTAACGTTTCTGGCGATGTTGCGCTCAGCGGTGGCAACCGCCTCGAGCGCCTGGGTGGCACCCGCAACATTCGTCGCCGCGGCAAGCCGACCGATCGTGTCGCGCATGTCCTCGTTCACCACGTCTGCCGCCTCGTCCTGAAGTGTCAGCAGCACGTCGCGCATGAGCGTCCGCGCGCTCGCCAGCGCTTCCATGATACCCGAACGCTCGCGCGCGTTGAGTTCGCGCTTGTTGCGGTCCTCAAGCTGCTTCAATGCTCCACGCGACAGGTAGTCGGCGTTTTGCTCGAGCACCTTTTCCTGCGTGGACTTGACCTCGGCGAGCGGCGCCTTGACGGCGACGATGAGTGACTTGGCGCGACTGAGCACATCGGCCTCATCGGCAGCGATGAGTGAATCGATGGCGCGAACCATCTGACGGCGGGCGTCCTGGCGCTCGGCGCTCTTGAGGAACTCGATACCACGCGTGGGGCTTCCCGCCACGGCAACGGCCATACGACAACGCGCAGGGTCCTGGCCGGTGGCACGGCTCACGGCCTGCGCGGCCACGGTGGGCGACACCAGCCGAAACGGCACGCACTGGCAACGGCTCACGATGGTGGGCAGCATCACGTCGGCCGAGGTGCCCAACAGGATGAACATGACGCCCTCGGGCGGTTCCTCGAGTGTTTTGAGCAGTGCGTTGGCGGTGTTGGCGCGCAGCTGCTCGGCACGGTCGATGATGTAGACCTTTGCCTTGGCGCGGATGGGCGCCAAGGGCACGTCGTCGAGCAGCTCGCGGGTCTGGGCGATGAGATAACCCGTGGCACTCTCGGGCGCGTAATAGTGCACGTCGGGATGCGTATGGCGCGCGACGCGCACGCAGCTGTCGCACGAGCCACAGCCGTCCCGCTCGCACAGGAATGCCTGGGCAAGCGCCCATGCGGCGTCGAGCTTACCGGCACCGGGCGCGCCCAAGAACAGGTAGGCGTGCGATGCGCGACCGCTGGCGACGGCATTGGTCAAAAAGTCGCGCACGCGCTGTTGGGTGTCGAGCTTGGCCAGCAGGCTTGCCGGAGCGGGGGCCATGTTACTCAGCCTCCTGGGCAAGCGCGGCGGCGACGGCATCCTGCGGGATATCGAGACCGTAGGCGCGAACCTGCTCGGCCGTCTGCGCGAAGACGTCTGCAATCGACGCAGTGGCGTCGATGAGCTTTACGCGGGCGGGTTCCTCGGCAGCAATTGCGCAAAAGCCCTGGTAGACACGCTCCTGGAAGGCCATGCCCTTGGCCTCCATGCGATCGGCCGCACCGCGGGCCGCCATGCGCAGCGCCGCCTGCTCGGGCGTGATGTGATAGACGAGCGTGAGCGCCGGATGCGTACCGGCGACAGCCAGGTTGTTGGCGTCGCGCACTATCTGACGGTCGAGACCATCGGCAAACGCCTGGTAGCAGGTCGTGGAATCGTAGAAGCGGTCGCACAGGACTACCTTGCCGGCAGCAAGGGCGGGCGCGATGACCTCGTGCACCAACTGAGCGCGCGCGGCCTCGTAGAGCAGCAGCTCGCAGGTGTCGCCCATCGCTGTATTGGCGGGGTCGAGCAGCAGAGCACGGATCTTTTCGCTGATGGCGGTACCGCCCGGCTCGCGCAGGCTCACAACCTGGTGGCCAGCGAGTTCGAGCGCGCGGGCAAGCAGGCGCGCCTGCGTGGACTTGCCGGCGCCGTCGACGCCCTCGAGCGTGATAAAGCTATGTTGAGCGGGCTCAAAAGCCATGGGCGCAGCCCCTTCCTACAAGGCGCGAAAATGCAAGTTATAGCAACCAAGCCATGATACCCCAGCGTCCGGCGCACCCCAAATCGGACCTAGTCATTGGGGACGTTCTTTAATGACTAGTCGTTTAAGAACGTCCCCAATGACTACTTAGGCGACAGTTAGGGACGTTCCTAAACTGCCGGCCGAAAAGGAACGTCCCTAACTGCCGACCCTCTAAGTTGCGGTGAAATAGGGACTGAATACGCCTTCTAGCAGCAAATACAATCCCTATTTCACCGCAAGTTAGGAGTGGGCGCGGGCGTTGATGGCGAAGGAAATGTCGCGCTCGAGGGCTAGGGCCTGTTCGCGCTCGAGGTCTTGGGTGAGGATTGCCAGCACGTAAGGGCGCTCGGCGTAGACGATTGCGGCATCGTGCTGAGCATTCGCCAGGCTGCCCGTTTTGTGCGCGACCAAAACGCCGCCGGGAACGCCCTCGACAATACCGCGCGCGTCTTCCTGCGCCAGCAGATATCCGCGCGCTCGCTCGCACAGCTCGGGCGTCGCGATTGTCTCCGCCGCCAGCCGCTGCAACACGGCCGCAGCATCACGAGCGCTCGTGTAGTTCTCGCGACCTTGTGCCTGGGCCTCGGCGTCCATCATCAAACGAGCGAGCACGGTCTGGGTCAGCCCCAATGCGGCACACGTTTCGTTGACCGTATCCATGCCAAGCCTGCCGATAACAAGGTTCGCTGCCACGTTATCGCTCTGGGCGATCATGGCGTGCAGCAGCTCGTCAATACTGTACGACACACCCGCGCCGCGCGACTGAATGTTGCCGCTGCCACCCACGATATCCTGTTGCGTAACCGTTATCCGCTCGTCGAGGGACAGCTCTCCCGCCGTCACGGCCTCGAGCGCACAAGCGAGAATGGGAAGCTTGATGATGCTTGCCGTCACACGTCGCGCATCCGGCGCCACAGCGACTTCACCATCGAGCGACGCGAACGTTTGAGGATCAAGCGCCACAGCATAGACCGAGGTAGACCCACCATACGGCTCGACAAGGGCTTCGATATCTTGCTGAAGGCCGGCAATCCAAGAAGCCTGAGAGACAGCTTCCGTCTTTTGAGAGGACGGATGATTCGCTTTTTGTTTGACAGAGACAGCGGAGCCCCCAGCCTCGTTGCGGCGCGTGGCACAGCCGCCGAGACTCATCACCGAGGCAAGCGCTCCGGTCAACATCCCGGCACAAAACACCCGACGCGAGCAATCACGCACAGCGAGGGGCGCATCCCCCGGCGAGAACCGGAACGCCTCCACGTTGTCGCCGCCACCCCGACCTTGCTCGCCGCAGTACACAGACTCACTCCCCACCATCGCATTCTACCGAGCCGTCGATAAACGGCCGCGCCGGACACCCAGCATGCCGCACCCATTGTGACGCATGCGACAGGACTTGCGCGGCACGACTGTCCTCACATAACCAGTTGGGTCGGCGCGGCCCAACCGCACCTGAACCACCTTATAATCTAGCCAACACATCGAGTGGAAGGAACCATCATGCCCCGGTTTTGTACCCATTGCGGCAAGCTTCTGAATGACGACGAGCGTTTTTGCACCAGCTGCGGAACGCCGGTAACCGGTGATGGCCAGGCCTCTCAGTCGCAAGAGGATGCGCAGGCGGACGTGACCGTGCAGTCCGCCCATCAGCCCGCGCCCGCTCCCCAGCCGAAAGCTGGCGCGACGCAGCAATGGGCGACGCCAGCCGGCTCCGCGCCGCAGCAGCCCATACCGACCGCCGCTCCGCAGGCCGGTGCTCCCGCCGCGCCCAAAACCAACAACGCTCTGTTTATCGGCATCATCGCCGTGCTGGTCGTCGTGATTATCGCGCTGGTCGCATTCTTTATGATCGGACCGTTCAACAAGAACGCCGACGATTCCAAGGGCACAACCATCGAGAAGGTCAAGATCGACCACGATGACGACGATGTGTCCGTCAAGGGCGACCCCAACAAGCTTGACGATGATGACGATGACGCCCACGATGCCGCCACCATCAGCGAGCAGAACGTCTACGACCAGCTGAGCTCCTACTACAGCAGGCTCTCCGATCTTGATCAGCAGGTTCGCGACTGCGCCACCACGTTTAACACGTACTATCTCAAGGATGACCGCAGCTCGCGTCAGTCGGCCAGCGATGCCGCCGAGGCGCTCGAGGATCAGATCGACGACCTGAAGGACGAGGTCGAGGACCTGGATGTTCCCATCGACTCGCAGAACTACAGCTCGTGGAAAGACATCATCACGCTCTACGACGATCTGGAGAACCGCATCGACGTGATTTGCGATGCCTGGGAGATCAGCCTTGAGTACTCCAGCCCCGCCAACCACAAGGACGAGATCGTGGCGCCGCTGGCGCGCGACAACGTAGCGGGCACCAACGACAACAAATACCGTCTGGACTTTGAGGACCGCTACCCCGGCGGCGCACCCGTCGAGGTGAAGTGATCCCAACAACTGATCAAAACTTGCGGTGAAATAGGGATTGATTAGGCCTTTTACCAGCAAAAACAGTCCCTATTTCACCGCAACTTAGAAGTGGGGCCGGGCGCGCATTTGCATTTGCGCGCCCGGCCCCACCGTGTCTATATGTGCTCGGATATGTGCTCGGCTACTTGTCGGCAGCTGGCTTCTTGGTGGTCGTCTTTTTCGCGGTAGCCTTCTTGGCAGTCGACTTCTTGGCGGTCGAAGTCTTCTTTGCTGCCGTGGTCTTCTTCGCCGTGCTCGCCTTGGTCGCAGTCTTGCGGCCGCGGGCGGGCTTCTTCTCCTTGGTCGGGCAGTCCATGTTCACGCAGATGCGCCACGGACCGCGCGCCGTGTTGACCACCACGATGGGAGCGCCGCACTCGGGGCAAGTCTCGCCCGTCGCCTCGAGCTTGCCGCGCGCCGGCAGCGGATAGCTCACGCCGCAGTCATCGTAGTTGGTGCAGCGGATAAAGCGCTTGCCGCTCTTCTCACTCTTGTGCGCAATCAGATCGCCATGGCGTCCGGCCTCGGCACACACCTTGCACTCGCCCACCTTAAGGTCGGGCTCGTAGTTGGTGGGGCACGTTGGGTTCACGCAAATCTCGAAGGCCTTCTGGCGGAACGGCTGGCACTTAATGCGCGGCGCGCCGCACTCGGGGCACACGGCCGCCTCGCCCTCGAGCGGGCTCACCTTGACGCCGCTCGGCACCGGATAGGTCACATCGCAGTCGGGCCAGCCCATGCAGCCGATAAAGCTGCCGCGGGTCTTGGCGCTCGTCTTCATAACCAGGTCCTTGCCGCACTTGGGGCAAGCGCCCACACGCGCATCGGCCGTGACGGCGTCGCTGATGGCGTCGCCTAGCTCCTGCGTGTGCTTGAGCAGCTCGTCGAGCACGCCGGCCAGCAGCGCGCGCGAGTGCGTCACGACATGCTCTTCGGTGTCCTCGCCGCGCTCGACGCGGGTCATATCGCCGTCGAGCTCGCTGGTCATATCGGGGCTCGTGATGCGCGGGGCAAATTGCGTCAGCGCGTCGATAATGGCGATGCCCAGCTGGCTCGGCTCAACGGGGTCGTTTTTGAGATAGCGCACGGCATACAGGCGCTCGATGATGCTCGCACGCGTGGACTTGGTGCCCAGGCCGCGCTTTTCCATCTCCTGCACGAGCTTGCCCTGGCTGTAGCGAGCGGGCGGCTCGGTCTGCTTGGCCTCGAGCTTAATGTCGAACACGTCGACCGTATCGCCCTGCTCCAGCGGCGGCATCTGCTCATCGCGCTTGAGTCCATACGGATACGCCTCGCGGAAACCCGGGGTCACGAGCACATCGCCCGAAGCCACGAACGGCTCACCGTTGACGTCGAGCTCGAGCTTGGTGTTCTCGATGGTCGCGGGGCCCATAAGCGTCGCTAGGAAGCGGCGGGCGATGAGGTCGTAGAGCTTGCGCTGGCCACCGTCGAGCGTGGACGGATCACCCTCGCCCGTGGGATAGATAGGCGGGTGGTCGGTGGTCTCGACTTTACCGCGCGTGGGCTTCATGGGACCAGCGAGTACCTTTTTACACACGGGCGCCAGCGCCGGGTTGATCTTTGCCAGGTCGCTCACCACGGCGCCCAGATCGAGCGTCGCGGGGTACACGGTGTTGTCGACACGCGGGTAGCTGATGAGACCCGCCATGTAGAGGGACTCGGCGATGCGCATGGTACGCGCAGGCGATATGCCCTCGGCCGCGGCGGCTGCCTGCAGCGAGGTGGTCGCGAACGGCGTGGGCGGCTGCTGCTTGCGCGAGCGCTTGGTCACCGCGGCGACGGTCGCCGTCCTGGCGCCGTCGACGTGACCATACGCCGTCTCGGCAGCATCCTTGTCGGTAAAACGCGCTGTCTTGTGCGCGATCTTAAAGCGATCATCCTCGGCAGCGCCCTGCGCAGCACCCATGCCGCGAATCTGCCAATAGTCCTCGGGCACAAACGCCATGCGCTCGCGCTCGCGCTCGACCACCAGGGCAAGCGTCGGTGTCTGCACGCGGCCGGCGGAGCGCACGTTGCCGAAGCCGCCGAACTTGGCGAGCGTCAGATAGCGCGTGAGCACCGCGCCCCAGATAAGGTCGATGTGCTGACGGCTCTCGCCAGCGTCGGCCAGGTTCTGGTCGAGCGAGACGAGATTATCGAAGGCCTGCGTGATCTCGGCCTTGGTAAATGAAGAGTATTGGGCGCGGGCAACCGGCAAGTCGGGTGCCACCTCACGCACCTTGTTGAGAGCGTCCGAACCGATCAGCTCGCCCTCGCGATCGAAGTCCGTGGCGATGATGACGCTGTCGGACTTTTTAGCGAGGTTCTTAAGCGAGCGGATGAGCTCCTTCTCGGCCGGCAGCTTAATGACGGGCGCCCAGGTGAGATACGGCAGGCTCTCGAGCTTCCAACCCTTGATGGAGATACCGTCGGCAAGAAACGGCTTGCGCTTGGTGTCGTAGGGCGGACGAGCCAGGCCATCGGGCATGTCGGCCGGCAGCATCTCGCCGTCCTCGGTGACCGAATACCAGCCCAGCTTTTTATCGAACAGCACGCTGTCGCAAAAATCGGGCGCAAGGATGTGACCGGCAAGACCGATCGTCACGCACTCCTCGCCCTTCCACTCAAAACGGTAGATGGCGGTGTTGTACACCTTGTCCTTTTTGGGTTTGCCCGTAGACAGACGCTCGGCGATCTGACGCGCGGCGTCGTTTTTCTCGGCGATGATGAGCTTCAAAAGAGGCTCCTATCTCGTGTCTCTGCGGCTACGCCCGCCCGTATGGCGGCCGATTTACGCCCTTGCTTGCTCGATCTGCCCGATGAGCCAATCGCACCAGGCATCCATGCCCTCGCCCTTGCGCGCGCTCACGGCAAACCGCGGCGCCTGCGGATTGAGGTCATCGAGTGTCTTAGTATACCTATCCATGTCAAAATCGAAAGCCGGGGCCACGTCGACCTTGTTGAGCAGCTGCGCGCCGGCGTGTTGGAAGATGCCCGGGTACTTGATGGGCTTGTCGTCGCCCTCGGGCACCGAGAGAATCATGATGGACAGGTTCTCGCCCAGGTCAAAGTCGACCGGGCAGACCAGGTTGCCCACATTTTCGATAAAGATGACGTCGATGTTCTCCAGACCAACGGCCTGGTCGAACGCATCGATAGCCTCCATGATCATGTTGCCCTCAAGGTGGCACAGGCCACCCGTGTTGATCTGGATGGCGGGCATGCCGGCTTCCTTCATGGTGATGGCGTCGACATCCGAGGCGATGTCGCCCTCGATGACGGCGCAGCGCAAGCCGGCCTTGTCGCGCAGGCGCTCGTTGGTGCCCAGGATCGTGGTGGTCTTGCCCGAACCGGGGCTCGACAGCACATTGATCACATAGGTGTTTGTCTCATTAAATTGCTGACGCAGCTGATCTGCCAGGCGCTCGTTGCGCGACAGAATCGGCGACGCGATATCAATCGTTTTCTCAGCCATACTTAGCGCTCCTTACTTTGGCCCCTTTATACCCCATCACCAGATGGCTAGCGGGCTAATCGTCGGGGGTTTCGATTTCGATACTCGCGATATCGAGCTCGCGGCCGTGCAGTAGGCGCACGTTGGCACCACCACACTGGGGACAGCGACAGTGGAAACGATCGTGGTCGAAAACCTCGCCGCAGTCCAGACACTCGCTTTGTGGATGGACCTCCTCCACGGCAAGCTCGCAGCCTCGCGTGAGCGGGTCCTCGTCGCGAAACGTCTCCCACGCAAAGTCAAGCGCCTCGCGCACGACCTCGGTCATATCCCCGATACGCAGCGTTACCAAAACGGCGCGCGAGGCCCCCGCCCCACGCGCCGCGCGAATCACTGTATCGAGTATGCCGTTGACAATGCCAACCTCGTGCATACCGATTTACTCCTCGTCGTCCTCGTCGTCCGAGAACAGGTCCAGACGGCTCACGAACAGGCCCTCCTTGCCCTCGCGCGCGGTAATGACCACGCGGGCGATGGCGAGCGAGATCTCGTAGAGCGAAAGCAGGGCACCGTACATAAGGCCCAGCGTGACGGGCGAGCCGTCGGGCGTAATCACAGCCGAGCCCACAAGCAGGCCAACATATACATAACGCCAGGCACTGCGGAAAGCAGCGTAGGACACGATGTGGAAGACGGACAGGTAGAAGATGATGAGCGGCAGCTCAAACGCCACACCAAAGCCGATCATAAAGAGCAGCTCCATGTTGACGTAGTTCTCCAGATCGGGCAGCGCCGTGGCGACGGCCGAGGTCTCGCCGATGAGCCACTCAAAGCCTGCCGGGATAATGATGAAGTAGCAGAAGATAGCGCCCAGGAAGAACAGCACCGTCGAGGCGAGCACCGTGGGCACGACCCACTTGCGCTCGTTGGGGCGAAGCGCCGGCAGGAAAAACGCCAGGATCTGCCAGATGATCATGGGCGTGCACATGACCACGGCCATCTTGATGGCCAGCGAGAAGCGCAGGCCAAAGCCGCCGAGCGTGGTGGTGATGTAGAACTTACCGTCCGGCACAAAGGAGCGGATGGGGTCTTCCAGGATGTCGAGCACCACGGGCGTGGCGAAATACAGCACGATAGCGGCGGCAAACACCGATACGACCACGATGGTCAGGCGGCGACGGAGCTCGCCCAGGTGATCGAAGAGCGGCATGCGCGCAGGTCCGATAGGCATTACTCATCGCCTCCCTTCGGGGCGTCGGCGGCAGCGGCGTCGTCCTCGGCCTCGAGCTCGCGAGCGAGCTGGTCGACGACGGCCTTGCGCTTGCGGGGACGACGGGCGTAGAGGTCAGCCGTCGTGGGCTCTGCCGGCTCGGGCTCGGACTCCGGCTCTGCAGCAGGCTCGGGCTCGGGTGCGGATTCGGCAGCATCGGCAGCGGACTCAGCAGCGGCGGGCTCAGCGCCCTCCGTCTCCTCGGCGGCACCCTCGCTCGCAGCCTTCTCAGCGGCAAGGCGGGCACGGCGCTCGGCAAAGGTCTCCTTCTTGGCGGGCACTGCCGTCTCGGCGGCATCCTCGTCCGCATCGGAATCGTCATCGACGGCAGTCTTCTTGGGCTTGACCGGTGCCGAAGCGGCCTCACTTACCGGATCGATAATCTCGGACTGAACAACGGCCGTCATCTTTTCCTGCGTCTCGCGGAACTGACGGATGGCACGGCCGATCGTGCGGCCCATCTGTGGGAGCTTATCCGGGCCAAACAGCAAAAAGCCGAAGACCACGATGATCGCGAGCTCACCCTCTCCAATACCAAACACACATACCTCCAAGGCTCGATGTGAGTCGAGCCCGCACCGCGCCATTCGGCCGGAACTCGTCTATTCATTCGGTCAAGTATAGCGCCCGGACGCCAAAACGTCCGAGCGCATCACAAACATATGCCAAACGGCACGCCCTTTTGGGGGCAAAGATTATGCAGCGGTGATCGAAATCTCCTGGTCGACACCCAACAGCTGGACCACGCGCATCACCGGGGGCTGCACATTGGTGCAGCTAAAGCGCTTGCCGTGGTCGACCGCGTGGTGCGCGGCGCCCACGAGCACGCCAATGCCCGTCGAATCGATGTAGCTCGCCTGGGCAAAATCGAGCTCAACGGCCTCGGTGGGCTGCTCAAGCGCCAGGTCGATGGCATTGCGCAGGCTATCGGCGTTAGAGATATCGATCTCGCCGGTTACCTTAATGGTGTAGAGCTCTGGCGTGGGGTTGGTGGAAATACCCAAATCCATGTATACGCTCCTTTACGTATCGAAAGTGCGGATAGTACGGGAAGCCACGCGTTAGGCGCGCTCGGCACGCGCAAGCTCGGCAGCGACGAGCTTAACGGCCAGCACCAGCACATCGAGCGCGGCCTCCAGGTCCTCGACCGTGGGATAGCTCGGCGCGATACGGATGTTGGTGTCGCGCGGATCCTTGCCATAGGGCCAGGTAGCACCGGCCGGCGTGAGCTTGACGCCCAGGTCGGCACAAAGCGCGGCGACCTTTTGGGCCGAGCCCTCGGGACCATCAAAGCTCACAAAGTAGCCGCCGCGAGGATGCGTCCAGGTAGCGCAGCCCGTCTCGCCCAGGCCCTCGGTGAGCTTGCGCTCAACGGCCTCAAAGCGCGGGCGCAAGAACTCGGCATGCTTTTTCATGTGCTCCTTGACCGCCTCGATGGTGGGAAGGAAACGCACGTGGCGCAGTTGGTTGAGCTTATCGGCGCTGATGAGGCCGGCCTTCAGGCGCTTGGAGAACTCCGCGATAACCGCGGGGCTCGCACCGATAAAGCCGATACCGGCACCCGGGAAGGTGATCTTGGACGTCGAGGCGAATGCCACCACGCGGTCCTCGGTGCCTGCCGTGCGGGCAAGATCGAAGATGTTGGCGAGCTCGTCGGTCTCGTCGTACAGGTCGTGCACGCAGTAGGCGTTGTCCCAGAAGATGCGGAAATCGGGCGCAGCCGTGGGCATCTCGACCAGGCGACGCACAGTGTCCCCGCTAAAGGTGATGCCCGTGGGGTTGGAATACTTGGGCACGCACCAGATGCCCTTGATGGAATCGTCGGCGGCAACGAGGCGCTCGATCTCGTCCATATCGGGGCCGTTGTCGGTCATCGCGACGGGAACGTTCTCGATACCCAAGTCGGCGGTAATGCCAAAGTGGCGATCGTAGCCGGGAACCGGGCACAGGAACTTGACCTTCTTGCCGTCGTGCGCAGCCTCGTAAGCCTCCCAGGGCTCGCTGCCGCACGAGCCACAGCGCCAGAACATGCCGGCGATGTCGTGTTCGATCAAAAGGCTCGACGAACCCAGCACGAGTGTCTGCTCGGCGGGGCAACCCAGGAACTCCCCCGCCAGCTTGCGCGCCGAGGGAATGCCCTCAAAGCAGCCGTAGTTGGAGCAGTCGACGTTGCCGTCGTGCAGATCGGCATCGGCATTGAGGATATCGAGCATGGGGCGCGAGATATCCACCTGGGAGGGCGACGGCTTGCCGCGGGCCATGTCGAGCGCCAGGCCCTTGGCCTTGACCTCGGCGACCTCGGCTTTGAGCGCCTCGATGGCGGCATCGAGTTCGGTGGTTTCCATCTTCTGGTAGATCGTCTGCATGGGTGCGACCTTTCGCGAAGCGGTACGTTGCAGTTCGTCTAAGTATAGACCGCCACCGCTGCAACGGTATGAAGCCGTGATAGATTAAGTCCATCGCAATGAATTACGAATCGCCGCGCATGCCGGCGTGGGGCGCCCAAGGAGGCACTATGGAGTACGGATCGTTCCAAGCCGAGGAATTCGGCGACCTGCAGCGCCTGGTCGACGGACTGTTTTACGACCGCCACGCCATCGACCGCCTGGATCTGATCGTACAGGCCGAAATCTTGGACCTGGCCCCCGATCTCATGGAAATCGTCAACCTGCTACCGCCCGGCTATTACGACCGCCAGTCACTTTGTGACCAGCTCAACTCCGCCTTGGCCGCCCACGGCTGGGGCGCCATCTACGGCACCGTGGAATAAGCCTCGAGGCCGGCGATTTGGCCCGTTTCCCGACCTTGGCGAGGCTTGTTTTAGGGCTTGTGGCCAAAAAAGGGCAAATATGAGTACTGTTACCCTTTTAGTAGCAGCGATTCTTGGTCGAAATCGGCAAAACTCGACTTGAAACTCCCCAATCACCGTCAGCTAGCGCCAAATTGGAAGTCGATGGTCACTCATTAACGTACAGTTCTTATAACTTTGTTCATTATTTTCCGCACCTAAAATGAAACGCCGTTTGTGACAGTACTCACAAACGGCGTTTTTTGACCACTGGCGTGTCTGGCAGGCGGCAAGCACCACCCGAATCCGCATTTTGAACGCGCCCGAATCGGTTCTGGAGCCGGTTTTCGCGCTCTTACTCGTCCTTGGGCGCGGGGTGTTTGCAGATCACACTCATGTAGATCATGCCAAGTACGGCCGCGGTGACAGAGCCGGCAAGAATAGCGGCCTTGGCGGCCAGAACCTCAAACTGGGCCGTCGGGAAGGCAAGGCCGCTGATGAGGATCGACATGGTAAAGCCGATACCGCCCAGAATGCCCACACCGGCAATCATGTGCCAGTTGACATTGCGCGGCAGCTCGGAGATCTTGAGCTTAACCAGGGCAAACGTCATGCCAAAGATACCGATCGGCTTGCCCAGCAGCATGCCAAAGTACACGCCGAGCGTCACCGGGTCGGTGAGTAGCGTGCTCATGTCCACGCCCACTAGGCGAACCTGTGCGTTCACGAACGCAAAGATCGGCAGAATCACAAAGTTGACCGGCGTGGAGATCAGACGCTCCATGCGGATGAGCGGCGGGGTCACGCGGTGCATGACGCGCTCGACCTTGGTGGTCGAGACGGTAAAGTCATGCTGGCCCAGGATGTGCGCCTCGTCGTCGTAGCGGTCATCGAGCAGCGGCAGGCACTCCCCCAACCAATCGGTAAGGCTGTCGAGCTTAACACCGCACTTGGCCGGGATGGTAAAGGCCAAGATGACGCCAGCAAGCGTGGCATGTACGCCGCTCTTGAACATGCAGAACCACAACAGCAGGCCCAGTACCGAATACGGGGCAAGGCGGTAATGCTGCGTCTTGTTGAGCCACACGAGCGCGCAGGTCACAAGCGCGGCGGCGCCCAACCAAAACGGATTGGGGCTCTGACCGTAGAAGATGGCGATGGCGGCGATGGAGATGAGGTCGTCGGCGATGGCGAGCGTCGAGAAGAACACGCGCACGCCGTTGGGCACGCGGTTGCCCAAAAGCGACAGCACGCCCAGCGCAAAGGCAATATCGGTTGCCATGGGGATGGCCCAACCGTTGCGGGCGCCGGCATGGTTAAAGATCAGGTAGATGCAGGCGGGAACAACGACGCCGCCCACGGCCGCCAGCATGGGAAGCATGGCCTGGCGCGGGTTTTTGAGCTCGCCGACCGTCATCTCATACTTGAGCTCAATGCCCACCAGCAAAAAGAAAATCGCCATGAGGAAGTCGTTGACGAATAGCTCGACGGTGAGACCGGCCGTAAGGTTGCCCAGACCCACATACAGCGGGGTCTCCAAAAAGTGATGGATGGCCTCGTAGGCATCGGTATTGGCGCAGATGACGGCGGCGATGGCGGCGAAGACCATGACGGCGGCGGAAATCGTGCCGTTCTCGGCGATGCGTTCCCAGATGTCGTGACGCTCAAAGCGCTTGCGCTCACGAACGTTGAACAGCTGCTCAGTTGCTGCCATGGGCGGCTCCTTTCACGGGAAAGCTCCCGTCTTAAAAAAGCACGGCCCGCCCAAGTGGCGGCGCCGCGCTCCAACGTATTACGCTTGCATCTAGCCTACCCTGCACGACAAGCACGCAGGCGTGGCCGAAAAGCGGAACCACAGGTTGAACATTATTTGCTCAACGGCACGGGCACGCCTGTCCAAGAGACGACGCGGCACCGTGCACAAAAAACGACCGGAGCGCGGGGCGTCCGCGATCCGGTCGTAGCGTTTGGTCAACTAAACCTAGCAGGCGGCCATGATGGGGGCAGCGACCTGCTTCTTACGGGAGAGGACGCCCGGCATCCAGACGCCGTCGTGCTCGTCGGCAATGCCCAGGCCCTTCTGAGCGGCCTCGGTCTCGCCCTCGAGCAGGACCTGCGAGCCCTCCTCCATGATGTCGGTGATGCACAGGACGATGCCGTCGGCACCCTTCTCGGCGGCGTAGGCGCGCATGGCCTCGCGAATCTCGTCGATCATGCCGAGCGCGCGGGTCTTGTCGACAGTCTCGTACTGGCCGATGAGCAGCTTCTTGCCGGCAGGCTCGAACATCTTGATGTCGTTGCCGACCATCTCGGCTGCGGTGAAGGAGCCAGACGGACGGGTGAGGAAGACCTCCATACCAAACTTGACCGGGTCGACGCCCACCTGCTCGCCGAGCTTGGCGGCGACGGCGCGGTCGACATCGGTGGTGGTGGGGCTCTTGAGCATGAGCGTGTCGGTCATCATGGCCGAGAGCAGCAGCTTGGCCTGAACGTCGGAAAGCTCAACGCCGAGCACGCCGGCGAGCTTGGTGACGATGGTGCAGCTGGAGCCCCAGGGCAGGCAGATGTAGTGCAGCGGGCCGGCGGTCTCGAAATCGCCGATGCGATGATGGTCGACAACACCAAAGACTGTGGCGTCCTTAAGGCCGGCGACGGACTGGGCGGACTCGTTGTGGTCGGTGAGGACGACGAGCTGACCGGCCTCGACGGACTCGATCACGCGAGGCTCGGCGATACCGGCGTCGGCGAGCAGCTTGGCGGACTCTGCCGGAAGCTGACCAAGGGCGCAGGCCTCGTAGGTGTTGCCGGCATACTCAACCTGGTTGAGCAGCTGGGACAGGACGACGGCGCTCATGATGGCGTCGTTATCGGGGTTCTGGTGACCAAAGACAAGAACGTTTGCCATGGGTTTCCTCCATATGCGTGTGTGTACTCATACGTCTCTATGGTAGCACGCGGCACGGCCGCGGCCGCCAACGTCTATCGCTCGGCGTGGTTGCGCTCCTTGCACTCGTACATGCGCTGGTCGGCGAGGATACGCACCTCTCCTGAGCCGCCATCGTCCGGATAAACCGCCCAACCGCAACTCGCGCCAACCTCAATCGTAACGCCGTCGATACCGAAAGGAAGCCGCACTGTCCGGTCAATTCGGTCAATCATCATGTGACACAGGGCGTCATCCATGTTGCCGTTCATGACCAGTGCAAACTCATCGCCGCCAATCCTAAAGGCAAAATCGGTTTGGCGTACACAGTCGCGCAATCGACCCGCCACCGCCTTGAGCAGCTTATCGCCCATGTCGTGCCCATACGTATCGTTGACGGGCTTAAAGCGGTCGAGGTCAAGATAGAACAAAGTGAATGGCTTGGCCTGCATCTCGTACCTATGCAAAACACTGCTAAAGTACCGCTCGTTGAACAGGCCCGTAAGTCCATCAGTGTTCGCCATGGTCTCGAGCTCTACCCTTTGGCCAATGTCTTGAGATATGGCCAAAAGACGCGTGACCATGCCGTCGGGCCCCCATTCTATCGGAACGACGCTGAGATCCTTGTAGGCGTTTCCGCTTCGCGCGCAGTACTCAATATTGATAATGTTATTGCTCGTCCCTACCATCTTGCGCAGTCGCTCGGGCGCAAGCAGATTTGCGAGCTCGGTATCCTCGGTCTCGGAGAAGACAACGTAGCGGGCAGAAACCTCCTTCAGCAGGTCTGCATAATCACCCTTTAGGGCATACTGCGGCTCTCGTTTCTGATTCTCGCGGTATTCGTAAGTACCGTCGACAAGATCGACCACGACAAAACGATCGACGATGCGCCCCATGCCGCCCAACAGCCGGCTAATAGCTCGCCGCTGTCGCTCGACCGCCTGCCGTTCCTCATCTTTAAGCCTCGCATCTGCGCGCTCGCGTTTGACGGCTATCGTTACCAACAGCGCCGTGATAATCACGCCGGCCACTCCAATGGCAACTGTGCTGATGAGCTGGACCCCATTCATGCCCGAATCCACGACATCGGAACGCACCAGGCCGACGATTGACCAGTCGCCAATTCTCGCCGGCTGATAGACCAGATAGTACCCGCGCCCGTTAAGTGTGCAAAAGGCGCTACCCCCCTTACTGCGGCCGACCTGCCGTTGGATTTCGTCGAAACTCCCTCGCGAAAAAGAAGCATGTTCGCCCAGATAGGCCATAATGTTTGAGACAAATGGTTTGATCTCGCTTTTTGGTTGCAGCGAAAACACCACATCACCCGATTGGTGGACCACATAGCAATCGCTCTTGCCGCGGTATACATCGCCCGCGACCATATCCATGACCGTATCGTTGTCATAACTCACGGCGAGACCGGTATACGTCACACCCCCAAAGGTAAAGGGCTGACTTAACGGCAGAGCAAAGACGATTCGTCGCATCCCGTCCGAGGCGATATAACTCGAAATCCAAGGCGTGCCCTTTTCGTACATCTTCTGAAATACGCCATCGATGCTGCCGGCCTTGCCCGAGCGTCCGCCGTCGGTGATAAAGTCATCATTCTGGTTGAAGAGATAGACGTCGCGATACCCCCAGGAGTCCTTCTGGCTCCGTGCCCGGATCCAGACGTCCTCGATATGGCCGTCTTCGGTCGCCGCCGCCAGTAGTGCATCCCAATCAGCCATAACATTCCAGTTGCGCTGCGCAAACAGCTCAAAAGTTTTGTCCATCTGCTCATAGGTCGAGATTAGATTCTCGGTGTTCTCATCATAGATTTTCTGAGCCATAAAACCGTGGTAGGCGAATGCCAGAGCGACAATAAGAACGGCTGCGACAGTGGTCGCAAGGACCTCGAATCGCCTGCTTTTCATCGTCTGCCCCCCTCAGCTCATAGCCTGTTTTTACCAGTACCGTCTTTTTTCATTTAGCACCAGGCGACTGATTAGGCCTGGGCGATTCCATAAAAATTAGGGCGTCAAACGATCCATGCGTCTGCAAAAAGCCCGGGCGACAACGGCCCGAGCTCCATGTGACTCCTGCCGAGGAGCCATATTCAGTTTGCCGCGCTAAACCTTGGCGCAAAGCATCCTGTCCCCTTTGCGCCAACGAGCGAACTTATTTACCGGCGGCGCGCAGGGCTACGTAGGCGGCACCGATGATGCCGGCATCGTTGCCGAGCGAGGCGACCTCGATGGGCGTCTCGCGCGAGGCGGAAAGCGCATAGTGCTGGAAGTGCTCGCGAACCGCGTCGAGGTAGACATCGGCCGAGGCGGAGGCTCCGCCGCCGATCAGGAACATCTCGGGGTCGACCACGTTGGCGATAAGCGCCAGAGCGCGACCGAGATAGTCGGCCATGGTATCGGCCGCGGCCAGCGCGAGCTTGTCGCCCTCGCGGCAGGCCTGGAACACGTCCTTGGAATCGGAGGGGCCGGTGAGCTCGATGGGCTCGGCACCCGCCTTCTTGCACTCGGCCAGGTAGTTGCTCACCACGCCGGTGGCGCTGGAATACTGCTCCAGGTGGCCATGGCCGCCGCAGCCGCAGGCGCGCTCCTCAGCCGGATTCAGGCACATGTGGCCAATCTCGCCGCCGGCGCCCACAACGCCCGACACCACGTCACCGTTAACGATAACGCCGCCGCCCACGCCGGTACCGATGGTGACCATCACCACGTTCTGCACGCCCTTGGCAGAGCCGAGCCAGGCCTCGCCCATGGCAGCGGCGTTGGCATCGTTCTCGTACTTAACGACCGCGTCGGGGCAGTGCTTTTGAATGGCGATCCTCAGCTCGGGCAGGTTAATGGCAATGTTGGCCTTGACCTTGGCATCGCCCGATGCCGGGATGGGGCACGGAACGGCCAGGCCAATGCCCGCCACAAAGGCACGCGGAATCCGTGCCTTGGCGACCACCTGGTCGATAGCCTCGGTCACCGCGGCAAAGCCCGCAGCGTCAACGATGGGAGGCGTGGGCACGCTGGCCTTGGCCAGCAGGTTTCCGTCCTCGTCGAACAGGCCCTCCTTAACCGAAGTGCCGCCGACGTCAATGCCGATGTAGTACTGCTTAGGTTCCATGGGAGCCCACCTTTCTCGTTTAAACATTGCCTGTATGGTACCGCTCCCAAGGCAAAAACCTACCAAAAAGGGGCAGGTTTGTTTTGGCAGGGTCTATCTGGGGAAACGCAAATGGCTGCTCAACAGGCCGCGCAAGATCTTCCCCAAAAATAAAGGCGCCGGGAGGCGGAGGCTCCCGGCGCCCGTCAAAGGGACTATGTTGTCTGTTGGACCGCACGGCCCATCGCGGCGATAACGCCGACTAGGCCTTGAGTGCCTGCAGCTGCTTGTGGATCTCGATGAGCTCCGTCGCCATGACGCGCATGGTCTCGGTGCCGGCCATCTGGTCCTCGGCATGTAGCAGAATCAACGGGGCCTCGCCGTTACGCTCGCCGTTGGCCTCTTTCTTCAGAAGCCCCATGTGAACATCGTGGCCACCGTTATAGGCCTCGTCTCCCTGCTTGATAAGCTCCTCGGCGGCGTCAAAATCGCCCTCCTTGGCCTTTTGCACGGCATTGATGTACATGCTCTTGGCGGTACCGACGTAGCTGATGATCTCAAAGCAGGTCATCTGCAGTTCGTTCATATCCTCCATGCGGAGCACCTAGCCCATCACGCTGACGCAGTGGTCGATGATGCCGGCAGCGTTCATGCGGCCGTAGTCGACCATGTTGATGACCTCGACCGGGAAGCGGCCAGCGACCTCCTTCTCAAAATCGCCCTTGGTGTAGCCGATCTGCGGGCCAAGCAGCAACATGTCGCACTCGTCCAGGTGATCGTGGGCCTCGTTCATGGGACGAGCCTCGACCTCGATATCCAGACCGCGGTTTGCAACCTCGGCCTGCATCTTCTGGACCAGCAGGCTCGTGGACATACCGGCATTGCAGCAGAGCATGATCTTCTTCATGGTTTCCTCCTTATAACTGCGCGGCGCGCAGACGACAACTGGTTTTATTCCTTGCGGCTATTGTGCCCACTCCCCTGTATCTTTACGCAAGGGAGAGAGCCGCGGGCACCGGCACCGCGTACCGGCGCCCGCAAAGGTGAAAGGGACGAACGTTAGGCGTTCTACTCGGCGAGAGCCTCCTGCTTGGCGATTGCCTTCTCGGAAATCTTCATAAAGGGCAGGTAGACGGCCATGCCAATGACAATCTCGAGAGCCTGCCACACGCCGGCGCGCCAGTCAAAGCCCGTAGCGAGCAGGGCATTGATGACGGGAGGCATAGTCCAGGGCACCTGGGCGATGCAGGGGCTGATGATGCCTGCGCAGGTAAGGCCATAGGTGATGCCGATGAACAGATCGGGAAGGAGGACAAACGGAATCATGAGCGGCAGGTTGTACACGATGGGCTAACCGTAGATAACCGGCTCGTTGATGTTGAACAGACCAGGCAGGATAGCCATCTTGGAAACGGTCTCGGAAGCCTTGTTCTTGGAGAACAGGAGCGTGTCGAGCAGGAGCATGAGAGTGCAGCCCGAGCCGCCGATGAGGGCGAAGCTGTTAACGATCTGCATGTTCATGTAGTGATCGGGCTGGATGGTGCCACCGGCGGCAAAGGTAGCCATGTTGTCGACGATGAGCATGGTCAGGATCGGCTCGACGGTAGCGCCAGAGATGGTGGACTGGTGAATACCGACGCAGAACAGCAGGTTAGCAAGGGTGTAGATGAGGATAACAGCCCACGGACCGGCGTTCATGATGTTCTTGAGCGGGTTGGAGATGCACGTGGAGATGATGGCGCACAGATCGGTGCCGGCGCACACGGCGAGCAGGGCTGCGGCAAGAGCGAAGATCGCGAGGTTGAGCAGCATCGGGATCATGACGTTGAAGGAGTTGGAAACCGCGGGAGGCACGCCCTCGCCCAGCTTAACCTTGAGCTTCTCGACGCCAGAAATCTTGATGAAGAGCGAGACGGAAAGCAGGGCGATGATAATAGCCGAGAACAGACCGTTGGTGCCGGTGTTGGCAGTCGAAAGGGCGCCCGTGACCTCGGCGGAGGTGATCTTGTCGGTGAGCAGCGGGCTCGTGGCGGCAAGCGTGGCGGTGATCTGCTGCGGCATCATGATGACGAAAGCAGAGATAGCGACGACCACGCAAGCGAGCGGGTTATCGAAACGCTTGTTCTTAGCGAGGCTGTAGCCAATCAATCCGGCCAAGATAATGGCAGAGACGTTGAGGGTGCCCAGCGTAATTGCCGAACCCCACGTCTGAAGGTTGGCAAGACCCGCCGCATCGAGCGGGAACAGAGGGAACACGACGTTGTTGATAAGAACCGCGATACCCGCAAGGATATAGAGCGGCGTGATGGTCGCGAAGGCGTCACGCAGAGAACGCAGGTGAACCTGGTTTCCCACCTTCGCAGAGACCTCGGCAAACTTGTCGAGGAAGCTCTTTCCGTTGTCACTGGCCATGATTGCTCCTAACTATCAAATCCGGCCTTTTCCTATGCGCACGGTGGTCTGTCGCCCTCTGCCACCAGATGTGCCATGTGTTGCGCGCGGCGGCGCGCGGTCTGGGCGTTCGCCCGGTCGCTAATCAACCACGTGGGTCGTAGCGACCTGCTTGAGCCAAGCTGCCGACTTCTTAAGGCGGCGCTTGTAGCCGTCCATAAGGTCGACCTCGACAAAACCGTAACGGTTCTTAAAGGCATTCGCCCAAGACCAGTTATCGATGACGGCCCAGTAGTGATAGCCCCGGCATTTGGCGCCCTCGGCGATTGCCTTGGCAACCCACTCCAGGTGCTGGCGTACAAAGTCGACGCGGTAGTCATCCTGGATGGTTCCTTCGGCGTCACGGTTCTTGTATTCGTCCATGATGCCGATGCCGTTCTCGGAAACGAACCACTCAAGATCGGGGTAGTTCTTAGCGCAGTCCATGCCAAAGTCGTAGAGGCCCTGCGGATAGATCTCCCAGCCGCGGCTCTCGTTCATAACGGCGTCGGGCCATACGTACTCGTCGGCAAAGTGCGGCAGGCCGTACTGGTCGACCTTGCTCGCCGGTGCCTGAACACGCGTGGGGTGGTAGTAGTTGCAGCCGAGCCAGTCGACAACACCCTGCTTGAGAATCTCCTGGTCGCCGGCACGGAACGGGAGCTTAACGCCGCCCTCGGCCAGGCTGTCGAGCACGTCGGCAGGAAGCTCGCCCTTGGTAATAAGGTCGAGCCACCAGCGATTGTTGATGCCGCTGGTCATACGCACGGCCTCGAGATCTGCCTCGCTGGGGTTCTCCTTGGTGTAGACCGGAGTGAAGCAGTTAATCATGCCGATCTTGGCATCGCTGCGAACGGCGCCCTCGTCATAGGCACGGCGGTAGTTGGCCACGGCCAGCGAATGCGCCAGCGAGATGTGATACTGCACGGTGCGGGCGCGGCTAAAGTCGTGGAGCTGCGGGAACCACACGCCCTCCTGATAGCGCTGTTCGGGCTCGACGATGGGCTCGTTAAAGGTGAACCAGTACTTAATCTCCTGGCCAAACTCGTGGAAGGCGACGTCGGCGTAATGCGCGTAAGCCTCTACGACCTCACGGCTCTCCCAGCCGCCACGGTTAAAGAGGTAGGTGGGCATGTCAAAGTGGTACAAGTTGACAAACGGCTCCAGGCCGGCCTCGCGAGAAGCGCGGAACAGCTCGTGATACCACGCAGCGCCCTCCTCATTTAGGTTGCCGTCGGCATCGAGCAGACGGCTCCACTGGATGGAAGTGCGAAAGGTATTCAGGCCCAAGTCCTTCAAAATGCGAAAGTCTTCCTGGTACTTGGCCATAAAGTCATTGCCGGCATAAGAGCCAACGCAGTTGTAGAACGAACCCAGATCCTGGATGGACCAGGTGTCCCACAGGTTCTCGAGCTTGCCGCCCTGGTTCCACTGACCCTCAGTCTGCGGGCCGGACATAGCAGCGCCAAAGAAGAAGTCGTTGGGCAGCTGATACTGCGTCATCAAAGTCCTCGCTTTCGTGTTCTAGAGCTTCCGGTTGGAGACGGGTTTGCTTTGGCAGGTTATCCGGCGCGGGCGCGCACCGGTCATACCGATATCCAACCTGCCAAAACAAAACCGTCCCCAAACAGCACAAGCAAACGCCAATGCATCTCGCTTGTTGTCTATAACTATAGCGCTCTAATTTATTGTGTAAAGCGTCTTTTTAATTTTTCTTTATCGAACTTCTTTGATGAAAGCCATATGGATGCTTTTTTAAGTAGGTATACTCTCTTTATATCAACGCAAATATGAAGGGAGGATTGCATGATTCCCAAATACGAGGCGATTGCTGCGGATATCCGTCGAAGCATCGAGGACGGCGCACTAAAACCGGGCGACAAACTGCCCACCGTCGTAGAGTTTTGCGAGCTGTATAGCGTTTCCAAAATCACCGTCAAACGAGCTATCGAGCAAATCACCGAGGAAGGTCTTATTACCAGCCGTCGTGGATCGGGTACCTACGTTAAGGACACGGCGGGACTTCCCGGCCAAGCATTTTTCCAGGGCAAAAACGACCGTGCCCAGGGTTTTTCGTATGAGCACCGCGGGGAGAAGGTGACCTCGGTGGTCTACGATTTCTCGATTGTTAATCCACCAGCGGACATCGCAGCCCAGCTGGGAATTGCCGAGGATGACTTTGCCTATCACGTCGTGCGCGTGCGTCAGGCCGATGAGAAGCCCATCGTTATCGAGTACACCTACATGCCCCTCGAGCTGATTCCGGGGCTGAAAAAGAAGGACCTGTACGGATCGCTCTACCGCTTCATCCGCGAGCAATGCGGGCTGAAGATTTCGAGCTTCCACCGTACCATTCGCGCCGTGGCAGCAACCGAGGAAGAAGCCGAGCGTCTGGACACCAAACCTGGCTCTCCCCTGCTCGAGCTCACCCAGATTGGCTTTTTGGACAGCGGTGCCGCCTTTGAGTATTCGACCTCGCGCAACGTTGGCGACCGCTTTGAGTTGCACAATGTAACGTTGGCCTAGCTTTGTTATCCGGTGGGTGCTCGTTTTGAGTCGTCTTACGCGGCGCCCGCACAACCTTATGGGAGTATGCACATGTCCGATTTGATTAAACTCACGCCGATCTTCCACGAGAAGATCTGGGGCGGCCGCCAGCTGGAGACCGTGTTTGGCTACGACATTCCCGAGGGTCCCATCGGTGAGTGCTGGGCCATCTCGGCACACCCCAACGGCGACTGCCAGATTGCTGAGGGCCCGTACGCCGGTCACACGCTGTCATGGCTGTGGGCCGAGCACCGCGAGCTCTTTGGCAACTGCGAGAGCAAGGAGTTCCCGCTGCTCATTAAGATTCTGGACGCCAAGGACGACCTTTCGATCCAGATTCATCCCAACGACGAGTACGCCGCCAAGCACGAGAACGGCAGCCTGGGTAAAACCGAGTGCTGGTACGTGCTGGATTGCGAACCCGGTGCCACGATCATCGTCGGCCAGCGTGCTAAAGACCGCACCGAGGCCGCACAGATGATCAAGGACGGCCGCTGGGACGACATGCTCAACGTAGTACCAATCCACAAGGGCGACTTTTTCCAGATTGATTCCGGTACCGTTCACGCCATCAAAGCCGGCACGCTCATTTTGGAAACGCAGCAGTCGTGCGACGTGACGTATCGCCTGTACGATTACGACCGCCCCGGCACCGACGGCAAGCTGCGTCCCCTGCACATTGAGCAGAGCCTCGATTGCATAAACTTTGATGCTCAGGCTCCGACCGACGGCACGGTGGCCGCACCCGAGGTGGATGGCGTGACCGAGCTCGAGTCTTGCCCCTGCTACACCGTCGATCGCGTGCGCGTTAACGGCAGCAAGACCCTCGACCAGCGCTGGCCCTTCATGTGTCTGTCGGTCATCGACGGCGAAGGCACCATCTGCGGCGACCCCGTCCACAAGGGAAGTCACCTGCTGGCCCCGAGCACCGTCAGCTCCATCGACCTCGAAGGCAAGATGGAACTGGTCATCAGCCACCTGTAGGTCACCGGTCCCCAAGCGCTCGCCGGGATGGGCGCGGGGTTTGGGACAACAAGCTAAAAAGCAACAAGGGGCCCCACTCATCAACGGGGGAGCCCCTTGCCTCATTTCATAAACATTTTAGTAACTAATTGAAATGATGCTGAACAGCATAAAACGTTCAATCATCAAAGGCCAAAGCACAAGGGGCTCCCCCGTTCATCAACGGAGGAGCCCCTACTCGTATCGATTTATCAGCCCACCCGGCTCTCCAGATCAAAAAGCGAACGAGCAGAGCGACGTTCGCAAGCAACGTTATCTAAGGACCTGGGCGGGCGTATGGGGCAACATCGATCGCGAGTTCCGCACGCAAAGGAGGCCACTTAATGTGGCCTCCGTCTTGCGCAGGACTGCCCGAGCAGGCGACCAAAGCCCCCGGCGCGCCCGCCTAGCCGGATGTACGGGTTTTCCAGGTGCGGCAGATCGGCCTGAAAGAGGAGGGCATAGACCTTGAGGTCATGCCCGACGATTGAAGGCCGAGGTGCCGTGCCTGGGAAAGCCGCCTAGGTCAGTTTCACTATAGGTGCAAAGCCCTTCATTAGCTTCTTGGTCTGGCCGGTCTTTTCGAATTGAACCTCGATCATGTCTCCAGCGACCGAGATCACGGTACCCGTGCCAAAGGTCTTGTGGCTCACGGTATCGCCCGCGGCAAAGTCCTGCGACGCGCTGGCGCGATCGACCTTGCGCTCCACCGTCGGCGACACCTTAGACGACGGCTTTTTGGCTCGCGGCGCGCCCGAGCCAAAGGTCGAGGCAACACGGCCGGCGTCGGGCGAAACCCCACGATGGCGCTCAGTGCCATAAGTGCTGCCACCAAAGAAATCGTCGAAGCTCGATCCGCCGCGCGAACCGGAACCGCCGGTCGAGCGCGTATGCGAACCGAACACCTTGCCGCCATACATATCCGAGCCCATGCCCGAGCCAAAGGTGCCGTGACGGTCGCCGCGTTTCTCCCAGCCCGTGCCCTCAAAACCGGCAGAACCGATACCGCTAAACTCGATATCCTCAAACGGAATCTCGTTGAGGAAGCGCGAGCGCGGGTTGGCAGAGGTCGAGCCGTAGGTGCGACGCGTGGCCGCATAGGTCAAGAACAGGCGCTTACGGGCACGCGTGATAGCAACGTAGGCCAGGCGGCGCTCCTCCTCGAGCTTACCTGGATCATCGCTGCCGCCAAAGTCGTGCACGTGCGGGAAGATACCCTCCTCCATGCCGGCCACGAACACCGCGGGGAACTCCAGGCCCTTGGCGGAGTGGATGGTCATCATGGTGATGGCATGCGTCTCGCCGGCCAGGGAATCCAAGTCGGAGCGCAGGGCCAGCCACTCCATGAGTGCCGGCAGCGCCTTGCAGGTGAGCGGACCGTAGGTACGCTCGATCTCGTCGGCATGCACGGCGCCCGCCGGCAGCTCAGTCGGCACGGCATAGGCGTTACCCGCGATGGCAGCAGCCAGGGCATCCTGCGGCGAGAGCGCCGGGGCCGCCAGGCTGTCGAGCGGGTTGGAACCAGCGGCGTCGCGAGCGCCGACCAGCGCCTCAAACGAAGACGCGGGCGCGGACGGTCCCGGCTCGGGCGCAGGTACGCTCACCACAACGGGCTCGGGCTCAGCGCCGGCCGGCACATCGGCAACGCCAGCCGCGCGCAGCTCTTCCAAGCTCTCGAGCGTACCCTCGATATCCTCGTGCGTCTCCTCAAATTCGGCGGCGACGCCCAGGAATTCCTGGATGTTCTCGGCGCGGCTCTCGGATTCCATAGTGCCCTCGGCACGAAACGCCTGCAGTAGACCCGTCTTATCGACAATCATCTCGACGACGTCCTTGAGCTCGCCGTCCATGCGACGGCCCTCGCGCACCAGCGACACAAAGCTCGACAGGCCGTTGCGCACCTTGGCGCTAAACATGCCCGTCTCGGCTGTCGCAATCTCGCAGGCCTGGAAGAACGAGCAACGGTTGTCGCGCGCCAGCTGCTCAATCTTTTGGATCGAGGTGGAGCCGATGCCGCGGCGCGGCGTGTTGATGACGCGCTTGACGCTCATCTCGTCGGCCGGGTTCACGATCATCTTGAGGTAGGCCATGACGTCGCGGATCTCGGCACGGTCGAAGAATCGCGTGCCGCCCACGATCTTGTAGGGCACGCCCGCGCGCAGGAACATATCTTCAAGAATGCGCGACTGGGCGTTGGTGCGGTAGAACACGGCGATGTCGTCATAGCTCGTACCCTTGGCATGCAGCTTTTCGATCTCGCCGGCAATCCAGCGGCCCTCGTCGCGCTCGTCGCTCGCCTGGAAGGCCTGGATCTTCTCGCCGTCGCCCTCGGCCGTAAACAGGCGCTTGTCCTTGCGCTGCGAGTTGTGGCGCACCACGGCGTTGGCGGCGCTCAGGATATGACCCGTGGAACGATAGTTCTGCTCCAGCTTGACGGTCTTGCAGTTTTTAAAGTCCTTCTCAAAGTCCAGGATGTTGGTGATGTCGGCGCCACGCCAGCTATAAATGGACTGGTCATCGTCGCCCACGACCATGAGGTTTTGGTACTTGGCGGCCAGCAGGTTGGCGATTTCGTACTGGACGTGGTTGGTGTCCTGATACTCGTCGACGCTAATGTAGCGGAAGCGTTCCTGGTACTTGTCGAGCACCTCGGGGCGGGTGCGCAGCAGCTCGAGCGTGCGCACGAGCAGGTCGTCAAAGTCCATCGCGTTGGCGGCGCGCAGGCGGCGCTCCAGCTCTAGGTAGACCTGCGCGGCCTTTTTGTCGTTGGGGCTGTCGGCGGATTTGAGCATGTCCTCGGGCCCGATCATGGCGTTTTTAGCCGAGCTGATCTTGCTGCGGATCATGTTGATGGGGAACTGCTTTTGCTCGATGCCGAGTGCCTGCATAATGTCGCGCACCATGCGCTTGGAATCGTCGTCATCGTAGATGGTGAACTGACCGGTGTAGCCCAGCAGGTCGGCGTCCTCGCGCAGCATGCGCACGCACATGGCGTGGAAGGTGCACACCCACATGCCGCGGGTACCGCTGGGAATAAGTGCCGCCAGACGCTCGCGCATCTCGGCCGCAGCCTTGTTGGTAAACGTGATGGCAAGGATCTGCCAGGGCTTAACGCCCAGGTCACCGAGCATATGGGCGATGCGGAAGGTCAGGACGCGGGTCTTGCCCGAGCCGGCGCCGGCAAGGACCAGCAGCGGGCCCTCGGTGGTCAGGACGGCCTCGCGCTGGGCGGGGTTCAGGCTATCGATATCGACGAGTGGCTTGGCGGGCTTGGGTGCCGGAGCCGGAGCGTCGTAGATGTCGAGCGGAACGAGCTCGGGTTCCGGCGCGGCGGGGGCGGTGTACGCATCGAGCGGCACGGGTTCCGGCGCGGGCGGCACGGGTACCGCGGTGTTCTTTTCCCAGGGCAGGGGCTGGGTCATGGGCGACTCCTCATCTGACGGACGGCGCGCCTGCGGGCAGCGCCATAGTTTGAGCCGTACCAGTATACCGAGCCGCGCGGACACCGACGCAAATCACACCACGACTCCGTGCGCCGCCATCAGGCCCACCCCAGCGGATTTGGCGCAATGGGATCAGGTTACTTTGCACCAATCTATTGACAATCACGAAACCGCCGATGTCATGGCAGCAGCAGCGAGCGGCGGCCAAGGCGAACAAATTGGCATGAAAAGAGGGCGGCATAGACCTTTTGGTCATGCCACCCTCTTTGAATGACAAGTTGTCGCCTTGGCCGCCGCGCAGCGTCGATTAAGTTAGAGGCCGAGCATAGGCTCCAGGACAAAGAAGTACGCAAGCACCACGATACCCAGGATGATGCGGTAAACACCGAAGCACTTAAAGTCGTGACGGCGAACGAAGCCCATGAGCCACTTGATGGCGATGAGCGAAACCACAAAGGCCACAGCGCAGCCCACGCCCAAGATAGCGACCTCGTTGGCGCCGAACGTGCCGCCCTTGATGAAGTACTTGACCAGCTTGAGCGCACTCGCGCCGAACATGACAGGGATGGCCAGGAAGAACGTGAACTTGGACGCCACCGAACGCGTGCAGCCCAAAAGCAGGCCACCGATGATGGTAGAGCCGGAGCGAGACGTACCAGGCACCAGCGAAAGCACCTGGAAGCAGCCGATACCCAGCGCAGTCTTCCAGCTCAGGTCCTCGAGCGTGGCGATGGAACCAAAGTCCAGATTCTCGTCATCGTCCTCATCCTCAGCGGTAGCCGCGGCGGGCGCCGCAAAGTGCGCGCCGGCAGGACGTGCACCCGACACCACGGCACGCGAACCAAACGAACCGGCAACGGCAATTTCCTCGCGCTTGCTCGCGCGCCAGTTCTCGATCACGATAAACAGCACACCGTACACAATGAGCGCCAGCGCCACGACGGGAGCGTTGTAGAAATGCTCCTCCATCCAGTCGTTGAGTGGCAGGCCGATTGCCGCGGCGGGAATGCAGCCGAGCACAATCTTGCCCCACAGCACCCAGGTGTCGCGGCGGCCCTCCTTGCCCTTGCTGGGCGAGAACGGATTGAGCTCATGGAAGAACAGCACGCAGACGGCCAGAATGGCGCCGAGCTGAATCACGACCAGGAACATGTTCCAGAACGTCTCGCTCACGTTCATCTTGACGAACTCGTCCACCAAGATCATGTGACCGGTCGACGAGACGGGCAGCCATTCGGTGATGCCCTCGACCAGGCCCATGAAGGCAGATTTTAGAAGCTCGATGATATCCAAAGGGACCCCCTCGTTAGACACCCGCCGATATTGTTCTGCGGACGGTGCGGGCGATGTCCCATTATCAACCGTTCGGGCGCGTCTGCGCCTACCCTTACCAAAAAACTCGCCCGTTCACAGAATTGCGAGCGGTCAAACCCAAATCCTTGGGTATAACTGCAACAAGATAAAGTGTCCGGCGGCCACGCATCCGCGCCCGCCCGATGCACGAGCCCCGCGCCCGTGCGATAGACCAAGGAGGAAACCATGAACGAGGGCTACACCAAGGTATTTGTTTCACTCGACGGTACTGAGCAGCAGGATTTTGTGCTCGCACGCGCCATCAAGGTCGCCGCGAACAACGGCGCCAAGCTAATCATCGGCCACGTCATCGATTCCACGGCGCTCGAGAGCGCCGGTTCCTATCCGGTCGATCTGGTCAACGGCCTAGAGGAGGCATTTAAGAACTCCATCGCCAAGCAGCTCGAAGAGGCCAAGGCCAATCCCGACATTCCCGAGGTCGAGGTCATGATTCGCGCCGGCCGCATTCGCGAGACGCTTAAGGACGAGATGCTCGACGTGGTTAAGCCCGACCTGGTGCTCTGCGGCGCCCGCGGCCTGTCCTCGATCAAGTATGCGCTGCTGGGTTCGATTTCGACGTTCCTGCTGCGCAATACGGACTGCGACATCTTGGTCGTGAAGTAGCGTTGCTCCCACCGGCCGCGGGGCCTGCGGGGTTTCCGCGGGCACGTCCTCGCCGCGTTGCGGCTGCGGGATGTGCCCTTAGGAAACCCCTCCCGGCCCCGCGGCCTTCGCAGCCTTACTTCAGCGAGTTGTCTGATAGAAAAATGGCGT
>ERZ772867.82-NODE-82-length-132514-cov-6.959867_pt1 | contig 132514 bp, 123 predicted proteins | sample MGYA00511341_ERZ772867 | MGnify/ENA primary metagenome ERZ772867 (study PRJEB29015, sample SAMEA2737707) | human gut metagenome | biome: human gut; feature: human-associated habitat; material: faeces | place: China | collected 2012 ... | reverse complement strand
CGTTCACCCCGCCCTCGGCGGCATCCAGATTCGTGTGCATACAGATGGCGGAAATATGGTTTTCCACCAGTCCCGTGAGGATGCGGCCCTGGCGGTCGTCCGTACGCAGGGTCTGCACCGGATGCCAAGTACAGTTCATCACCGGATGATGGGCCACGATGAGGTCAGCGCCGGTCTGCACGGCTTCGTCCACCACGGATTCCGTAATATCTAAGGTTGTTAGGATTTTTTTGACCTCTCGGTCTGGGGCCCCCACCAGCAATCCCACATTGTCCCAGCTTGCTGCCAGGCCAGACGGAGCCCAATTATAAAGGGTGCTTTCCACATCCCGAACGGTTATCATAGCTGTGCCCTCCTCTCTATAAGTGCTTGCTTGATTCTTCCCAATTCCCGGGACTGCAGGTGATTTTCACCTGCGCTGCTTTTCGCAAGTCCCTGCTCCGCTTGCTCCAGGCGGCGGATACGCTGGGTAAGATATTCCCTTGCCAGGGGGTCCACCTCAATATCTACACCACCGTATATCTCCGCCACGGAAAGAGGCGGCTGGGGGCCTCCGTAGACGGTGAAAATGGGGTATAAGTACTCCTTGTCCTGCACCAGCCGCTCCGCACACTGGGCATAGCCGTTTTCATTGAGCCAGCGGCGCAGGTCCTCCTGCTTCGTCATAGGTTGCAGCAGCAGAAGTGTACTGCCCGCCTTTGTCCAAGAGGCTTGAGAAAGAATGTGCATGATGGTTTCACCGCCCATGCCGGCAACAACCACCGTATCAACGTCCTCCGGGCCGATGCCCTGCAGCCCATCGCAACAGAGAAAGCGCATATCATCTTCCACACCATACTGCCGCGCAGTACGCCGGGCGTGCTCCAAAGGCGCCCGGCCGATGTCGGCAGCGATGGCGGAAGCGATCCTGCCCTTTTGCAGCAGATATACCGGCAGGTAACCGTGATCCGTTCCAATATCGGCCAGCTTGGCGCCCTGTGGCACCAAATCGGCCAAAAGGTGCAGCCGGGGCTGCAGATGAAGTTTCTCCATCATAGTTCTCTACCTCCGGACATAGAGAAGCGCATACGGCTATAGCCGTATGCGCTTGCCGCACCAATTCCATTTGGCTTTCAGCTTTTCAGTCACGCCGTTTTGCTCTGCCAGTGACCGCACGATCAGTTCCATGCGGTTTCCCGCTTCGACAATCTCGGCACAATACTGTCTTACGCACACCCGCTAATCAGGATGGCGGGGTATTTGTTATCTGTCAAAATTATTCAGCGTAGTTGGAGAAGTAGTTCTGCACGACGATGATGGGCGTGCCCTTGTCTCCGCTGCCGCTGGTCAAGTCGCAGAGAGAACCGATGAGATCGGTCAGGCGGCGCGGCGTCGTGCCCTCGGAGGCCATATTGCCCTTGAGATCGGCGTCCTTCTTGCGGATGGACTCCTGGATCGCGGCTTTGAGCTCGTTGCCGGAGAGTCCGGCAAAGTCGTTGTCGGCGAGATACTTCAGCTTCAGCTCGTTCGGCAGACCGACGAGGCCGGAGGTGAAGCCGGGGCTGACGACAGGGTCGGCAAGCTCCCAGATCTTGCCCATAGGGTCCTTGAACGCGCCGTCGCCATAGACCATGGCTTCGACCTTGACGCCCGTGCGCTCAAGCAGCGCTGCCTGAATACCCTCGGCGACCTCCTGCGCATTCTTCGGGAAGAGCTTGACCTTGCCCTCGGTGGCCTTGTTGGAGCCGAGCAGACCGTACTGGCACCAGCCGCTGCCGTTCACGGGGGCGTTGAGAATGTCGCACAGGGTCAGAACGGTCTTGCCGCCCGCGGCCTTGATACGGCGGCGTGAGCGCTCGCGGCTGTGTATATCGCAGCAGATGACATTTTCGGTGTACTTGACGATCGCTTCGGCGTGGTTTGCAAATACAATCTCGGCCTCGGCGCCCTCCTCGCGGATCACGGATTCGTAGTATTCCACGTAATCAACGCCGGTGAAGGGATGTTTGATATAGCCGAAGAGACGGCGGTAATCTTCAAGGCTGAGGACGTCGGTGTAGGGGTTCACGCCGCTGTCGTCGAGCGTGTCCTCGTCAAAGAGATGGTTGCCGACCTCGTCGGAGGGGTAGGACAGCATGAGTACGACCTTTTTGCAGCCGCGCGCGATGCCGCGCAGGCATATTGCAAAGCGGTTGCGGGAGAGGATGGGGAACACAACGCCGACGGTGCCGCCGCCGAGCTTGGCCTTGACGTCGGCCGCGATATCGTCAACGCTGGCGTAGTTGCCGTCTGCGCGCGCAACAACGGATTCGGTGACGGAAACGACGTCGCGCTCGCGCAGCTTGAAGCCGTCCTCGGCCATCGCGGCCACGACGGAATCCGCGACTATCTTAATTATATCGTCGCCCTCACGCACGATGGGGGCACGTACTCCTCTTGAAATAACTCCGGACATGAAACGCCTCCTGAAATAAAATGTTTTTTACCCAAAAATAATACACTTTTTTGGGAGCTAAGTCAACAAAATCACGCTTTTTTCGTTTGCTCTTGCAAAGGGGCGGATTAGAATATATAATGTATTCGTCAAAAAGCTACGGAGGTTCTGCATGAAAAATCAGAAGATACTTATTCTCGACTTCGGCGGACAGTATAACCAGCTTATCGCACGCCGCGTCCGTGAGTGCAACGTCTATTGCGAAGTCAAGCCCTTCAGCACGTCTCTGGAAGAGATAAAAGCCTTTGCCCCGATCGGCATCATTTTCACCGGCGGCCCTAACAGCGTCTATGAGGCCGGTTCGCCCCATGTGGATACCGGTGTGTACAGTCTCGGCGTGCCCATTCTGGGCATATGCTACGGCTGTCAGCTCCTCGCGCATGAGCTGGGCGGCAAGGTCACTGCCGCGCAGGATGATTCCGCGCGCGAATACGGCAAGACGGAGACCTATTTTGATACCTCATGCAAGCTTTTTAAGAATATTCCTGCCGAGAGCATAACGTGGATGAGCCACGGCGACTATATGGCGCAGGTTCCGCAGGGCTTCCGCCTTGTCGCTCATTCCGCCGCCTGCCCGACCGTCGGCATCTGCGACGAGGAGCGCGGCTTCTACGGCGTGCAGTTTCATCCCGAGGTCAACCATACCGTCTATGGCAGCGTGATGCTGCATAACTTCCTCTACGAGATCTGCGGCGCGGTCGGCGACTGGACGATGGCGGATTACAAGCGCCGCGCTATTGAGGAGATACGCGCGAAGGTCGGCGACGGCAAGGTGCTGCTCGCACTCTCCGGCGGCGTCGATTCCTCCGTGGCCGCCGCACTGCTGGCCGAGGCCGTCGGCAATCAGCTCACCTGCGTGTTCGTTGACCATGGCCTGATGCGTAAGGACGAGGGCGACGAGGTTGAGGCCGCGTTTGCGAAGTGGGATATAAATTTCATCCGCGTGGATGCGGAGGAGCGGTTCCTGACGGCACTGAAGGGCGTTGTGGAGCCGGAAGCCAAGCGCAAGATCATCGGCGAGGAGTTCATCCGCGTGTTCGAGATCGAGGGCAAGAAGATCGGCAGTGTCGATTATCTCGTTCAGGGCACCATTTACCCCGACGTTATCGAGTCCGGCAAAGGCGATGCGGCGGTCATCAAGAGCCATCATAATGTCGGCGGCCTACCCGACTATGTGGATTTCAAGGAGATAATAGAGCCGCTCCGTATGCTGTTCAAGGATGAGGTGCGTGTACTCGGCCGCGAGCTTGGCCTGGCGGAAACGCTTGTCCAGCGCCAGCCGTTCCCCGGCCCCGGCCTCGGCATCCGCGTCATCGGCGAGGTCACGAAAGAGAAGCTGGACATTCTCAGAGAAGCGGACTACATTTTCCGCGACGAGATAGCGAAGGCCGGATTGCAGAACACCATGAGCCAGTATTTCGCGGCGCTCACGAATATGCGCTCCGTCGGCGTCATGGGCGACGGCCGTACCTACGATTACGCGCTGGCGCTGCGGTCGGTGTCTACCTCGGACTTTATGACCGCGGATTGGGTGCGCATTCCGTACGAGGTGCTGGATAAGGTGTCCGTGCGCATCGTCAACGAGGTTCGCGGCATAAACCGTATTCTCTACGACGTCACCTCCAAGCCCCCCGCAACGATAGAATTTGAATAATGCAAGGAGCGCGGCAGAGAAAATCGTGTGAAAAAGCTGATATATGTGCAGTGTGAATGCGGAGCGTAATGCTCCGCATTCTTAAGTTCTTGGTGCAAAACAACTTCTTTTATGATATACTTATTTTGGACTAAGAGAAAAATTTGAATTTTCTAAATTTTAGAGCTAAGGAGATGAAAATAAGTAAAATGACACATGTTGAAATGAAAGATTTTTCAGGAAAAACAAATGAGCCAAAAACTGAAAGCCTAGTAAAGTATTTACAAAGTAGAATTTCCGACGGGTCAAGTTTAGAAGATATTGTAAATGCGTTTGAGGATATGTGTAATATACCTATTAAAGAAGATATGATTCTTTTTGAAACAGGTACTTATTCTTTTACCGGGGAGCCAATGTTTGAATTTTCTTTGGTTAGACAGTTTCCCAATGATGAGGATGAGTATTATCAACTCCATATAAATGTGTTATATATTCCGACAAAGGAAAACATGATTTTTGAACAGACTACATGGAATGAAGATATTGAAGAAAATATTTTTGACTATATTAGAAAAACACCGGTATTTGCTTACTGTAAGGAAAACGTATTTAGCGGGGTCGAAATATATTTAGATGAAACCTAAGCTAAAAATTCCAGTTCTACTGTGGGTTTTTATCTTCAAATATTAATTTTTTCTCATTCAGCTGGGTGCCGTCAAGATTTATGCGCAAAATTGTTTGCAGGCTCCGGCTGAATGAGGTCAGCCGGCAATAGAGGCGTCGTACAGAGCCGCCTCCAAGTGCTTCATGTTCATGTATTTCTTGTTGCCCCACTGGGTGCCCGCCACATGGCGGAGCCGGGCGCAGACCAGCATCAGAGCGGAGTTGCCATCGAGGAAAAAGCGGCGGTGGAGTATATCCCGTGCGACCTGGCCGACGCGGAGTGGAAAACTCTTCTGCGCGGCGCGGGCTTTAAAGCGGAGGACAAGTCCTTCGGAAGCCTGCTCGGCCTCAGCTACTATATGGACAGCGACTCTTTCCGCGGCCTGCTCCGGTCAATCTCCGACCTGTGGTCGGACGGCTCCGCGATATGCTTTGACTACCAGACGCCGGACGGCTCAGGCGAGACGCGCCGGAACGAACAGCTCGCGGGCGCGGCGGGAGAGAGCATGAAGGCGAAATACACCGCCGCCGAGATAGAGAAAATGCTGGCCGACTGCGGCTTTCTCGTCTATGAACAGCTCGACGACGAGGAGATGACGAAGCGGTATTTCGCGCCATGTCGGGATGATATGCGCGCGCCGAAGGGCGTGAACTACATTCTGGCGGTGAAAAAGCGCTGAAAAACAACCACGGTTTCAACAGAAACCGTGGTTGTTTCAGAATCATCTGCTTACGCCAGCTTTTTCTTTTTGGACAGGAACACGATCAGGCAGACGGCGGCCTCAACGATGTATACCGCGATGAACGCCTCGTTCATCAGTGTTTGGCGCTGCCATGCCACGCGCAGTTGGTCGCTGGTTATAACCTTTATGCTCACAAGCTCGTTTTCGACCCACGTGAAGCTCATGCTGGCTACGTTTTCGTTGCGCTGAATATATGTGCATACCACGCTGCCGTCCGGCGCTTCTATACTATGGGTGTGCTGCTCGCGCCACTGTCTCGAATCATATGCCGGCGCGTCGTATTCCACCGCAGTTGCGGGAGCGTCATTGTACCCGTCCGAGTTCTGCTTCGTCTCCATGAATGTGACGAAGTCATCGACGTTGTCAAACGAGGTGGAGTCGGCAAAAAGCCTGGTGTCGTAGTTCAGCGCTATCTGCACCGCTGCGGTCACGACTAGCACTGCCACGAGGATCAGCGCGCTCTTCAGCCGCAGCTTGTCGGCCTTCACGGTCATATCCTCCGGCACGTACACGCCGCGCGCCGTGCATATCCGCGGCACGGCCGCGCATATTATCAGGCCGATAACGGCGGCGATGCCGGCAAAGACGAGGCCGTATCTCGCCCAGTCGCTGATATCAAGCCCGTAGTAGGGGCTGTTCACCACGACTATCAGCGGCAGAGCGGCGGCGAACATAATGAGTACGCCGGTCAGGTTCCCCGCCGCGCCGCGGACGATCTTCTCCTTCACGCGGTCGAGCAGCGGCGACTCCGTCTCGTATACCAGCGCGGAAAACGAAGCGATGAGCTTCATCGTAAGCCACATAAGCCCGCCCACATAGAACACGCATGCGAGGAAGAAGCCGAGATACGCGCGGCTGAACACCGTGTTGCAGACGAGCGCGGCCAGCAGGCCGAGCGCGCTGAGCGCGTATATCCCCGCCGAGTGAACGGCGAAGCTCGCGCGCACGCGGTTTATAAGGAAGTCTATCTGCTTCGCGGTCTTCTGCTCCTGGCGCGGCTGGCGCTCCTCACTGTTTATGCGCCCGCCGTTTAAAAGCTCGTCGCAGCTGACACCGAAGATCTCCGCCAGCGCGGGGATCATCGTCAGGTCGGGATAGCACTCGTCGCGCTCCCAGCGGCTGACCGCCTTGTCGGAGACGTTGAGCTTTTCGGCAAGCTCTTTTTGCGTAAGCCCGTTTGCCTTGCGCAGGGCGGCTATGAAGCTGCCGATGGTTTTCTTTTCCATTTATTTTCTCCTCAATAATGAAGTCACTTGGCCTTGTGCAGTCTCATTCTACAAAATTGCAAGAAAAAATACCAGCCCTCAAACCGAAAATCTCTCTCGCACAGCGAGAATTGCGTCCCCAACCGGCAAAAGGGCAAATTGCCCTTGCCTTAATACGGGAAAATGATATAATATAAAAAAGTTTTTGCGTACTTTTTATGCAAAGGAGCAAGCGATGAAAATAATTGTTGTAGGAGCCGGCAAGGTTGGCTACTCTGTTGCAAAAATACTTTCCGAGGAGGGGCACGACATCACGGTCATCGACCGCGACCCCGAAACCATAACCCACCTTTCCAACGAGCTTGACGTCATATGCGTGGAGGGCAGTGCGACGAACCATGAGACGCTGCTCGGCGCGGGCGCGGCGGAGGCCGACCTCCTAATGGCCGCGACCCAGCAGGACGAGGTCAACATGGTCTGCGGCATCACCGCGCGCAAGCTCGGCACGAAGCACGTCATCGCGCGTATAAGAGACACGGAGTACCTGCGGCAGACGGAGTTTCTGCGCGAGGTGCTCGGCCTGTCGATAACCATAAACCCCGAATACGAGTGCGCCAAGGAGATCGCGCGCATACTGCGCTTCCCGAGCGCCGCCAGAGTCGATACCTTCTCCAAGGGCAGCGTCGAGATCGTGGAGCACCGCGTGCGCGAGCACGGGAAGCTTGACGGCATGCAGCTGAAGGACTTGTCGTCGGTCTGCGGGGCGAAGGTGCTGGTCAGCGTCGTGGAGCGCGGCGGCGAGGCGATCATCCCGAACGGCGAATTCACCCTTCACGCGGGCGACCGCCTGAGCATCACCGGCGCCACAAAGGAGCTGCGCAAGTTCTTCATGGCTATGGGCCAGTACAAAAGACCTGTGCGCAACGTTATGATAATGGGCGGCAGCCGCATCGCGGTATACCTGACAAGACTGCTTCAGGAGAGCGGCATCGGCGTGTCCGTCATCGACCGCAGCCCCGAACGCTGCGAGCATCTGTGCGACATTCTGCCCGGCGCGAACATCGTCTGCGGCGACGCGACGCGCAGCGAAGTCCTGCTGGAGGAGGGCATCCGCACGACGGACGCTTTTGTCGCGCTCACCGGCGACGACGGCGACAATATCATTACCTCGCTCTACGCGAAGAAGCGCGCCGTCGGCAGCATCGTCACCAAGGTCAACCGCGAGCACTTCACCGAGATACTCGAAAGCTCCGATCTCGACTGCATCGTCACGCCGAAGGAGCTGGTCGCGCAGCAGCTCGCGCGCTACGTCCGCGCGATGCACGACTCGATGGGCAGCAGCATGGAGACGCTCTACCGCCTTGCCGACGGCAAGGTCGAGGCGCTGGAATTCCGAGTGACGGAGGGCGCGGCCTGCATCGGCATCCCGCTCAAGTCGCTGAAGCTCAAGCCGAACGTGCTGGTCTGCGCCGTCATCCGCGGCGACCGCAGCATAATCCCCGACGGCGAAACCACCATCTGCGCCGGTGATCACGCGATAATCGTGTCCAGCGCAGGCAAACTCAAGACCATAGACGGTATCGTTGACAAATAAACGCTATGAATTACAGAATGATTGCGCGGATACTCGGCATGGTGCTGCTGATCCTTGCGGCGCTGCTGGTGCTTCCGCTTATCGCCGGACTGTGCTACGGCGAAAATGTGCTCAATTTTGCGGTCACGATCGCGGCGGCCGCAGCGCTTGGCGGTATCTTCATGCTGTTCAAGCCGAAAAACCGCGATATCTACGCGCGCGAGGGCTTCACGGCGGTCGGCCTGTCGTGGATACTGATGTCGCTTATCGGCGCGCTGCCCTTTGTCATCAGCGGCGATATCCCGAGCTATGTGGACGCGCTGTTTGAGACCGTCTCCGGCTTCACGACCACCGGCTCTACGCTGCTCACGGACGTCGAGGCGATGAGCCGCGGCTGCATGTTCTGGCGCATGTTCACACACTGGATAGGCGGTATGGGCGTACTGGTGTTCATCATGGCGGTGCTGCCGATGAGCGGCGAGCACTCGATGCACATAATGCGCGCGGAGATACCGGGACCGGTTGTCGGCAAGCTCGTCCCCCGCGCGAGAAAGACCGCAGCAATACTCTATCTCATATATATGAGCATGACTGCGGTTGAGATGATTCTGTTGCTGTGCGGAGGCATGAGCTTTTATGATGCCCTGCTGCACGCCTTTGCGACTGCCGGTACCGGCGGCTTCTCGACGCGCGGCGCGGGCATCGCGGCGTTTGACAGCCTGTATATCGAGGTCGTCATAAGCGTGTTCATGCTGCTCTTCGCCGTGAACTTCAACCTCTATTTCCTGCTGCTCATGGGGCGCGTGCGCGACGTGTTAAAAAATCAGGAGCTGCGCTGCTTCGGCGTGTTCGTGGCCTTCTCGATGCTCACCGTCGCCTGGAACATTTCCGGACAGTACGGCGGCTTCGCCGAGGCACTGCGCTATTCGTCGTTCACGGTCGCCTCGCTCGTCAGCAGTACCGGCTTCGGCACAGCGGATTTCACGCAGTGGCCGCAGTATTCGCAGTGGCTGCTGGTGATAATCATGTTCGTCGGCGCCTGCGCGGGCAGCACCGGCGGCGGACTCAAGCTCTCGCGCGTGATGATGCTGCTGAAAGCCGCGTTTTCCGACATGCGGCGCGTGATATGGCCGCGCCGCGTCAGCCGTCTGCAGATGGAAGGGCAGCGGGTGGAGCAGACGGTGATACGGGCGGTGTTCTCGTATTCCACGCTGTATATGCTCCTGGTGCTGGCCGGAACACTGCTGATCTCCTTTGACGGGTTTGACACCGCGACGAACTTCACCGCGGCGCTGACCTGCCTGTCGAACATGGGTCCGGGGCTTGGCCTCATCGGCCCGGCCGGTAATTTCTCGATTTTCTCCGATCTCTCAAAGCTTCTCATGTCGTTCCTGATGCTTGCGGGGCGGCTGGAGCTGTACCCGATACTTGTGCTGTTTTTCCCGTCGGTCTGGAAACGCAGCTGACAGCCTGTCTGCGTACCTAAATATATAAACCGGAGACGCTTGGATGAATTACAGAATTTCTATGCGCGCGAGGGCTTCGTGACGGTCGGGCTGGTGTGGATATCCATGTCGCTGCTCGGCGCGCAGCCCTTCGTCCTCAGCGGGGACATCCCGAATTATCTCGACGCCGTGTTCGAGACCGTCTCCGGCTTCACAACCACCGGCGCGACGATGCTTCCGCAGGTCGAAGTCCTCAGCCGCAGCTGCATGTTCTGGCGCATGTTCACGCAGTGGGTGCTGCTGATGCTGATGTTCGTCGGCGCCTGCGCCGGCAGCACGGGCGGCGGCCTGAAGGTGTCGCGCTTTATCATGCTGGTCAAATCCGCCGCGTCCGACGTGAGCCGGATGATACATCCGCGGCGCGTCACGCGCATCCAGCTTGACGGCAGCCGCGTCGAATCCGGCACGCTCAAGGCGGTGTATACATATTTTCTTATATATGTCCTCATCATCGTTGCGGGGACGATGGTCGTCTCACTGGACAGCTATGACATGACGACAAATTTCACGGCGGCGCTGGCCTGCATATCGAATATCGGCCCCGGAATGGGGCAGATAGGCCCCGCGAGCTGCTTCAACATCTTCTCGGCGCCGGTGAAAATGGTGCTCGCGGTCATCATGCTCCTCGGAAGACTGGAGCTATATCCGATACTCGCGTTCTTCGCGCCGACGACGTGGAGAAAGTGACGGCGCGCCGCGCCGTATTGCAAAAAGGCCGAAAGTGTGAGATAATAATATCAGTTGACAAAACCGTGTCTGCTCTTGCTAACTGACACTAACAAAAAATGTGAAACGGGGAATTTCGTATGCCGAGATTTTTTATGGCCGGTACAAACATTCTGGGCGGCATGGCAATAATGAAAGGGCGCGACGCGGAGCATGTGCGCGTGCTGAGGCTGCGACCAGGCGAGGATATGATAATCTGCGACGGACAGGGGACGGATTATAAATGCCGTCTCGTGAAGGCCGATAAGGAGCAGGTCGAGGCCGAGGTGATCGAGGTCGTCCGCTGCCCCGCGGAGCCGAGCGTGAAGGTGACGGTGCTGTGCGGCCTGCCGAAGGGCGACAAGACGGATTATATCATTCAGAAATCCGTTGAGGCCGGCGCGGAGGAGATTCTGTTTTTCAATTCCGACCGCTGCGTCGCAAGGCCGGATAAGCCCGAAAAGAAGCTTGAGCGCTGGCAGCGCATCGCCGAAGAGGCCGCGAAGCAGTCCGGACGCGGGATTATCCCGCAGGTCGGCTGGGCGGGCGATTTCGCAGGCGCGCTGGACGTTGCAGTGAAGAAAGAGCTTGGCCTGTTCATGTATGAGACGGGCGAGCGGGAGGCGCTCAACGATGTGCTGGGCGCGAATTCCGGCATTGCGAGCGCCGCGATAATCACAGGCCCCGAGGGCGGATTTGCACAGTTCGAGGCCGATCTCGCGCGCATCGCGGGGCTGCATATCTGCTCAATGGGCGAGCGGATACTCCGCTGTGAGACGGCTCCCGTCGTCGCACTGACTGCAGTGATGTACGCAACCGGCAATCTCTCGTGAAGTGAATAAAGAACAACCCCCGAGGGCGGATGCATCATCCGCCCTCGGGGGTTTATAGTTGGTGAAAGGCGCCCCTCTTAGGGGAGCTGTCGGCCTGCGGCCGACTGAGGGGTCGCCAGAGCTGGAATACTGCCATTAGGGAAAAGATAGGGCAGTATAAAGAATCCCTACAATATTGTTTTGCCCTGCGGCAAAGCTTATATCAATATCCGAGTTCCTCGTCGACGAGGACTATGTGTAGCTCATCGAGGAGGCGGGGCCTCTGCTCTATTATCGTCGTGACAGAACAGATGCGCTGTGCATGGTGGCAGTCCACGCATTTGCCGGTGATGGCGCAGGGCGTGTCGAGACCGAAACGCTGCGCGTTCTTTGAACATGCCACAGCCTTGACGCGCGCCATGCCGCTCTCAAGATTGGCGGCAAGCTTGTTCTTGCCGACCACGAGCACGACTTTTTTCGGCCCGCCGAACATCGCGGCGACGCGGTTGCCGTTGCCGTCGATATTTATGAGCTTGGCGTTCATTGTGATGGCGTTGGTAGAACATAGGTACCAGTCCGCCGCCTTGGCTTTCTCGAAGATCTCCGCGCGCTCCTCAGGCTTGACGTCCCAGTGGAAATAGACGGGGTTGCCCTGCGCGCGCAGAGCGTCGGGAAGCCCGAGCGAGCTGATCGTCATCGAGCCGCCGCAGCCGACGGAGGCGCGGTCGCCGATGAGATCCAGTACAAGCTTTTTTGCTTCCTCGCCGCCGGCGGCGCTGTGAACGGTGAAGCCGCGGCCTTCAAGATTGGATACGAGCTTATCATAGTTTTCGCAGAACATGAACTATCCCCTTTCTGAATTTTATATTTGATGTCAAATAAGAGCCTGTGGGCAGAGATCGGGGCTGTTTGTAAATTCGCACTCGACGGTAATCGCGCCTGCTCTTGTCGCGGCGGAGGCGCACCGCTGTGCGCTGAAGCCCTGAGTACCGCCCCAGACGATGGCGGCCATCGCGGCGTCGCCCGCTCCGGTGGCGTCGATCATGTTAGCCGGGCAGCAGGGAACGCGGCCGATACCGTCATCAGAGGCATAGAGCATACCTTCGCTGCCGAGACTTATAAACACGCGCTTCACGCCCATTTCGAGGAAGCGCTCGGCGGCCTTCTCCGGCTCCGCCTCGCCGGTCAGATACCGGGCCTCAAGCGCATTCGGCTTGAGCGCGTATATCCTGTCCAGTACCGGAAGCAGCTTCATCGCCTTCGCAGTGGAGACCGGATCCGAGTAGATCGGCACGGTGCATGCGGCGGCGAGGAAACGTATCGCCTCGGCGCTGAGGTTCGTGTCCAGCACCAGCGCGTCGGCGCTGTTTATCCTGTCGATGCAGGAGGCCAGATGCTCCGGCGTCACGCACTCGGCGATGTCCATATCCGCGATGCCGACGCACATGTCTCCCATCTCGTCCGTTACGTACAGATATGTAGAGCTGCGGCGCTGCGGCTCTACGCGCGCCATCGACATGTCCATGCCGAGACTGCGGCAGCCGTCCATAAGGCTGCTGCCGTAGACGTCCCCGCCGATGGCGGCGATAAGACTGACGTCCATGCCGAGTAGGCAGAGATTGTGCGCGATGTTGCGCCCGACTCCGCCGGGCTTGAGGGAGACAAAGCCCGGGTTGGAGTCACGCATGCGGAGAGCCAGCGCAGGCTTGCCGCATATATCCATGTTCACGCCGCCGGCAACGACGGCGTGAAGCTTTTTTACTTGAGGTTCCATATATTCTCCGCGTACTCACGAATTGCCCTGTCTGCGGCGAAAACTCCGCTGCGGGCGGTGTTCATAATGGAAAGTCTGCCGCGCTCCTGCGGGTCGCGGATGCTGTCGTACAGGCGGCGCTGCGTGTCGGCATAGGCGCGGTAGTCGGCGATGAGCATATACTGGTCTCCGCCGTAGATAAGCTGGGATACCAGATCGGAATAGCTCTTGCCGTCGGCAAAGCCCTGACTGAAGCGGTCGAGCACGCGGCGTATCTCGGCATCGGCGCTGACAATGGCGGCGGGGTCGTAGCCCTCCGCGCGGACGCGGGCGATCTCGTCGGTATGCAGGCCGAAGAGGAACATGTTCTCGTCGCCGAGACGTTCGTACATCTCAACGTTTGCGCCGTCGAGCGTGCCGATAGTCACGGCGCCGTTCATCATCAGCTTCATGCAGCCGGTGCCGGAGGCTTCCTTGCCCGCGGTGGATATCTGCTCGGACACCTGTGCGGCGGGGACTATGGCCTCGGCCGCGGAGACGCGGTAGTTCTCCACAAAGTAGACCTGCAGCCTGCCGCGGCAGACGGGGTCGTTGTTGATATCCTCGGCCATGGACAGCAGCAGCTCGATTATGCGCTTTGCGGTCTTGTAGCCCGCGGCGGCCTTCGCGCCGAACACAAAGGTGCGCGGGACGAAGTCCATGTTCGGGTCGTCGTGCAGCTGGAGCTGGAGGCTCGCAATGCTCATCGCGCAGAGAAGCTGGCGCTTGTACTCGTGCAGACGCTTTATCTGCACGTCCATTATCGCGTCGGTGTTGAGGGTGAAGCCGTCGTTGCGCATCGCAAATTCCGCGAAGCGGTATTTGTTCTCAAGCTTTATCTCATTGACGCGGCGGAGGACTTCGCCGTCGGAAGTGAATTTCGCAAGCTCTTCGAGCCGCTCCGGCTCAAGCAGATACGCGTCGCCGCCGAGCAGCTCGCATATCAGACCGTGCAGGCCGGGATTTATCTGGCTGAGCCAGCGGCGATGGTCGATGCCGTTGGTGACGGAGGTGAAGCGATCCGGACGGATGGTGTAGATATCGTGGAACAGGTCATTTTTCAGGATCTCGCCGTGCAGGCGGGAAACGCCGTTGACCTTGTAGCAGGCGGCGAGGCAGAGGTTTGCCATGTGCACCTGATTGTCGCGGATGATGAGGTTGCGGCCGACGCGCTCGCCCTGGCCGAAGTTCTGCACCAGATAGTCGCACCAGCGGCGGTTTATCTCGCACATGATCTCCCACAGGCGCGGCAGCAGCTGCTGCACGATGTCCTGCGGCCACTTCTCGAGCGCCTCGCTCATAACGGTGTGGTTGGTGTAGGCGACGGAATGAGTGACGATGTCCCACGCCTCGTCCCAGCCGAGACCGTATTCGTCCATGAATATGCGCATCAGCTCGGGGATTATCAGCGTCGGGTGGGTGTCGTTTATCTGCATTGCGTGGTGCTCGGCGAAAGACTTGATATCGCCCCACTTGCGGATGTGCTTGCGCACAACGTCCTGCGCGGTCGCGGAGACGAAGAAGTACTGCTGCTTGAGACGCAGGATCTTGCCCTCGACGTGCTCGTCAGGCGGGTAGAGGACCTTGGTTATGACCTCGGCCATGGTGCGCTGCTCCATGCTCTTGACATATTCGCCCTCGGAGAAGAGGTACATGTCGAGCGAGTTGGGGCTTTTCGCATCCCACAGGCGCAGGGTGTTTATCTCGTGTCCGCCGTAACCCGCGATGAGCATGTCGCGCGGGACGGCGATGACGGCGGTATAACCGGTGTATTCGGCGTGATAGTGCCCCATGTTGTCCCAGTGCGGGGCGACGTGCCCGCCGAAGCGGACCTCGACGGCGTCCTCCCAGCGGGGGATGAGCCAGCTCTCGGCCGCGGTGCGCCAGTTGTCGGCGACCTCGGTCTGGCGTCCGTTCTCAAACTTCTGGCGGAAAATTCCCAGCTCGTAGCAGATGGAATAGCCCGTACCCTCGTAGCCGCAGGTGGCCATGCTGTCCATATAGCAGGCGGCGAGGCGGCCAAGACCGCCGTTGCCGAGACCAGCGTCAGGCTCGGCCTCGAAGATGTCGGACGCATTGCGGCCAAGATCCTCAAGCGCGCCGGTGACGGCTTCGGATATGCCTAGGTTGAAGGCGTTCTTCATCAGACTGCGCCCCATCAGAAACTCCATCGACATATAGTGGACTTCCTTTTCATGCTTCGTGGGGCTTTCGGCGGCAAGAAGCCTGCTCATTATCTCGTTTATGACTATCGCCGTGGCCTGAAAGACCTGATCGTCGGTAGCGCTGGCACTGGTGACGCTGAAATGGGCGCAGAGCTTATCTTCTATCGAGCTGCGTACTTCGTCGCGGGAAATTTCTCCGATCATGGGTTATACCTCCGGGTGAAAAAATTAGATTTTGCTGTCCTTGGGGACTACGATGGGAAGTCTGGGATTGCCGGTGAGGGTGATGCCGGGCGAGTAGCTGCAATACTTGTCGGAAATGACGCAGTTAAGCTCCGCCCATTCGCCTATCGTGCTGCCCTTCATGACGATGCAGTTGGTGAGCTTCGCGCCGCGCGCGATGCGGACGCCGGGGAATACGATACAGTTTTCCACGCTGCCCTCGATAATGCAGTTGTCGGCTACAAGGCTGTTCTTGGAGCCGGCGTTTTCGCCGTAATAGGTGCTGACCTCCTCGTGGGCGCGGGTTCTTATGGGGCGCTCCGCCGGGAAAAGCTGGCGGCGCAGCTCACCGTTAAGCATATCCATGCTGCACTGATAATAATCAGCCACGCTTCTGATGGACGCGGCATAGCCCTCGTGTACATAGGCCGCCATCCTGCCGCCCTCTGCGAGGAAGGAGGAGACGGCGTCCTTGTGGAAACGATACAGATTCAATGCCTTGCATTTGTCCATTATGCGCAGAAGAGTATCCTTGTTGATGATGTATCCCTCAAGGGAGGGGATGCCCTCGCCGGGATCGGTGCGGTCAAACAGAAGCTGCTTTACCATGCCATCGTCGCCGATGACATAGCGGTGGTTGCTGCCGGTAAGCTCACCGGCAGAGCAGATGGCAGTTATCTCCGCACCTGTCTTCACATGCTGGCGCATGGCGGCGGTGAGGTCGATGTTTGCGCACACGCTGCCGAGCAGGAGCGCGATGTGCTTCTGCGGAATGCTGCGTACGTAGGGGGCGACGGCGTTGAGCGCCTCGATGGTGCCGGTGTAGTTGCCGCGGTGATATTCCGGCAGACCGAAGGGCGGCAGCATGCGCAGCCCGCCGTAGCGGCGGCTCATGTCCCAGTTCTTGCCGCTGCCGATATGGTCGAGCAGGGACTGGTAGTCGCGCTGCATGATGACGCCGACGTCGCGTATTCCGGCGTTCATCATAGAGGAGAGGGCAAAGTCGATAAGCCGGTAGCGTCCGCAGAACGGGAGCGATGCCGCAGTACGGCGGCGGACAAGCTCGCCAAGCTCAGGAGAAGCGCTGTAAGCAAATATTATTCCGTGAAGATCGTACATGGCTCAAACCTCCTCTCCGGTGTATATCATGGCTCCCGCCGGGACGGACACGGAGCCGCGAATCTCTATATTAGGCCCGCAGGTGGCGACGCCCCAGGCGTCCGTACCGTCGGGCGGCGCTCCAACGTGCGCGGCGCTGTGGATTACCGTATTTTCGCCGACAATGGCGTATTCCACCGACGCGCCGTCCTCGATGACCGCGCCGGGCATAATGACGCTGTAAATGACATTTGCGCCCTTGCCGACCCTGACGTTGGAGGACAGGACGGAGTTTTCAACATGTCCGTATATCTCGCAGCCCTCGGTGACGATGGAGTGGATTATCTCGGACTCCGGCCCCGCGTAGTGCGGCGGGCATATCGGGCTGCGGCTGCTGATCGGCCATGCGGGGTCGAACAGGTTTATGAGCGTGGACGAGAGCATATCCATGTTCGCGTCCCAGAGGCTCGTTATCGTGCCGACGTCGCGCCAGTAGCCCTTGAAGCGGTACGGCCACAGCTTTTCGCCCGCGGCGAGCATGTTCGGGATGATGTTCTTGCCGAAGTCCTTGCTGGAATATGGGTCATTCTCGTCGGCAATCAGATACTCGCGCAGCTTCTTCCAATTGAATATGTATATGCCCATCGAAGCCAGATCGCTCTTCGGGTGCTTGGGCTTCTCCTCAAACTCGCTGACGTAGCCGTCCTCGCCAAGGTTCATGATGCCGAAGCGCGTCGCCTCGTCCATCGAGACCTGGAGCACAGATATCGTACACGCGGCGTTATGCTCAAGATGCTCGCGCAGCATGTCGGCGTAGTCCATCTTGTAGATGTGGTCGCCGGAGAGGATGAGCACGTTTTCGGGGTCGTAGTTCTCGATGAAGCCGATGTTCTGGTAAATTGCGTTGGCGGTGCCGGAGAACCATGAGCCCTTCTCACCTGCGCTCTGATATGGAGGCAGAATGTACACGCCGCCGTCGGACACGTCAAGATCCCACGGCTGACCGTTGCCTATGTAGCTGTTGAGCTGGAGCGGGCGGTACTGGGTCAGTACGCCGACAGTGTCAATACCGGAGTTTGCGCAGTTGGAGAGCGGAAAGTCGATTATGCGGTACTTTCCGCCGAATGGAACGCTGGGCTTTGCCACGTTCTGGGTCAGCGCGTAGAGTCTCGAACCCTGCCCGCCTGCCAGCAGCATTGCAATACAGTTTTTCTTCATGGCGGCCTCCTTTTTGAATTGACGGCAGGGTAAACCTCTGCCGTCAGACTTTCAGTTATATAGGTTCATGGCGCGATCCGCGCCCTTGGTGATGTAGCATTCGACAGCCTCGGCCGCGCGTGCGGCTGCGGCGAGAATGTCCTCCGCGTCCTTGCCCTTGAAGCTGGACAGCACCCAGTCGGCCATGTCGTAATCAGGGTGCGGCGCGGCGCCGACGCCGATACGGATCCTCGGGAACTGATCGGTGCCGAGCAGCGCGATGATATTTTTAAGGCCGTTGTGCCCGCCGGCGGAGCCCTTTGTGCGGATGCGGAGCTTCCCTATCGGCAGGGCGACCTCGTCCGAGACGACGATGACGTGATCCGGCGCGAGCTTATAAAAGCTCACTGCCTGAGCCACCGCCTCGCCGGACAGATTCATAAATGTCTGCGGCTTCATGAGCATGACGGTCTCGCCGCCTATATCGCAGGTGCCGGTGAGCGCTTTGAAGCGGGAGCGGTTTATCGCCGCTCCCTGCGCCTTGGCCATGGCGTCTCCGGCCATAAAGCCTGCGTTATGACGGGTCATTTCGTATTTCGTGCCGGGATTGCCGAGGAACACGACAAGCCAGCTTATACCGCCTGGACGCTTGAAAAGCATGGTTTACCTCTGAAATAAAAGATTAATCGAACAGATTGGAGATGGAGACTTCCTCGTAAATTCTGCGGATGGCTTCCGCGAATACGGGAGCGGTGGACAGGTAGCTGATCTTTTCGAGCTTTGGCTTGTCCGCAGGGTAGGGAATGGTGTCGAGGAAGAGCATTTCCTTGATGCAGCTGTTCTCAATGCGCTCAAGAGCGGGGCCGGAGAGAACGCCGTGGGTCGCGCAGGCGTAGACTTCCTTCGCACCGCCAATCTCCTTGATGGCCTTCGCCGCGCCGCAGAGGGAGCCGGCGGTATCGACGATATCGTCGAGCAGGATGCAGGTCTTGCCCTCGACGTTGCCGATGATGTTCATGACCTCGGACTGATTCGCCTTCTCGCGGCGTTTGTCAACTATGGCCATGTTCACGCCGAGCTTCATGGAGAAGGCACGGGCGCGGGCTGTGCTGCCGACATCAGGCGAGACGACCATCAGATCCTCGTTGCCCTTGCCGAACATCTTGACATAGTGCTTGGAGAAGAGGTGCGCGCCCATGAGGTTGTCGACGGGAATGTCGAAGAAGCCCTGAATCTGAGCCGCGTGCAGGTCCATCGTGAGGACTCTGTCAGCGCCGGCGGCGGTGATGAGGTTTGCAACGAGCTTCGCGGAGATGGGGTCGCGGCTCTTGGCCTTGCGATCCTGACGCGCGTAGCCGAAGTAAGGTATAACGGCGGTGATGCGTCCCGCGGAGGCGCGGCGCATTGCGTCGATCATGATAAGCAGTTCCATGAGGTTGTCGTTTACGGGACCGCAGGTGGACTGAACGATAAAAACATCCTTGCCGCGCACCGGCTCAAACACAGAAATCGAGCACTCGCCGTCCGCAAACTGGGATACGGTGGAGCTGCCGAGGTTCTGGTAAAGCTGGGCGCAGATGTCGTGTGCAAGCTCAGGGTTGGAGTTGCCGGTGAACACCTTGATCTCTTTGCCGTGTGAAATCATCGCGTTATTTCTCCTCTGTCTTTTTTACATTTTGTCTTTACGGTGCAGGCCGCATCTTTACATTCGGATACACTATAACATAAACCGCCGCGGAATGGAAGCGCAAGACGCAAGTTTACACGCTAAAAATGCTGATAAAAAAACTCATTTACAAGCTGCGGAATTTTGTATATAATATCATAGTTAATTATTTTTAGAAAGTAGCTGAATACTATGCTTGAATTTGAAGAATATAAGTCGAAGCTCAACGCCGCCAAGCCGACTCTCGAAGTCCTGCGCGGCGCGCTGAAGCTTGAGGCAGCGCAGAAGGAGATAGAAGAGCTGGAGGCTGCCAGCGAGCGCCCTGATTTCTGGAACGACGTAGAAAACTCCCAGAAGGTCCAGAAGCGGCTGAAGACCCTCAAGAACAAATGCGAGAATTATCAGAAGCTCTGCTCTGCGTGGGACGATATGTACACCATGTGCGAGATGGCCATCGAGGAGAACGACGACTCCATGCTCGAGGAGCTGGAGAGCGAGTATAAGAACTTCTCCGAAAAGGCAGAGTCTATGCGGCTGGGAACCCTGCTGACCGGCGAATACGACGCGAACAACGCGCTCCTGACGCTGCATCCCGGCGCGGGCGGCACGGAGGCACAGGACTGGGCGTCCATGCTCTACCGCATGTATGTCCGCTGGGCGGAGCGCCACGGCTATAAGTACACCATCATGGATTACCAGGATGGCGACGAGGCGGGCATCAAGTCCGCGACCATCAAGATCGAGGGCGACAACGCCTACGGCTTCCTCAAGAGCGAGCACGGCGTGCACCGCCTTGTTCGCATCTCCCCGTTCGATGCGTCCGGCCGCCGTCAGACCAGCTTTGCCGCAGTCGAAATAATGCCCGAGATAACCGACAATAAGGAGATCGAGCTGCGCGACGAGGATATCAAGATGGACGTGTACCGCTCCTCCGGCGCAGGCGGCCAGAAGGTCAATAAGACCTCGTCCGCCGTCCGCCTTACCCATATCCCCACTGGCATTGTCGTCTCCAGTCAGGTAGAGCGCAGCCATTTCCAGAACCTCGAAAACTGCAAGGAAATGCTCCGCTCGAAGCTCGCAGAGATAAAGGAGCGTGAGCACCTTGAGAAGATAAGCGACATCAAGGGCGTGCAGATGAAGATCGATTTCGGCAGCGCCATCCGCTCCTATGTTTTCATGCCGTACCAGCTCGTCAAGGATCAGCGCACCGAGTATGAAAACGGCAACATCCAGAACGTCATGGACGGCGATCTGGACGGGTTTATAAACGCCTACCTCTCGATGAAGGCGGCGGACTGAGCCCGCATCACATTTTAGAAAGGGTTTGTTATTTTGTCCTCCCGAATTTCCCGCATTTTCCGTGATATTGACCGCAAAAGCTGGATAATGCTGCTCTCCGGCAGCTTTATCCTCGCTTTCGGGCTTTATAATATCCATTCGCAGTCCGGCGTCACCGAGGGCGGCGTCCTCGGCCTGATCCTGCTGCTCGACCACTGGTTCGGCCTCTCGCCGTCGATATCCTCACTTGTGATGAACGCGGCCTGCTATGTGCTCGGGCTGCGCGTCCTCGGCTGGAGCTTCATCGTCCGTTCGGGCGTGGCGAGCCTGTCCTTCTCCGCGTTCTACGCGATACTTGAGCGCTTCCCGCGGCTCTGGACCGGCATCGCCGAAATGCCGCTGCTCGCGGCGGTGGTCGGCGCGATATTCGTCGGCGGCGGAGTCGGAATATGCGTGCTCGCGGGCGGCGCCCCCGGCGGGGACGATGCGCTTGCAATGTCCGTGGGGAAGCTGCTGCGCTGCAATGTGCAGTGGGTCTACCTCGCGGCGGACATCGTAGTCCTGCTCGCGTCGCTGAGCTACATCCCCCTGCGCCGCATCGCCTACTCGCTTCTGACCGTCGTGCTCTCCGGCGCGATAATCGGCCAGATGCAGCGGATGTTCATGAAGGATGCACCGGACGCTCCCGCGCCCGCCGAACCGGAGGCGGAATAAATGATCACGAGCCGGCTGCGATGAATGCTCACCACGGCAGGCTCGTAATATTTTCACTATCCATATCGGGCTTTATCTCCTGCTCGGCCCGGGGTTGTGGTCGCCGAAGATCATGTCGTCGATGTCAGTTTCCATGCTGCGATACCTCCTGTTGTATAGTCGATATCTATATTATATTCGGGGGCGGCCTGACGTATGACAAAAATCTTCCGGCGGCATGATCCTCACATCATCACATCATAAATTAACTGTGAATTCCTGCAAATTGGCTTGAAACTCACAAGCGTTTGAGTTATAATAAAAAAACCTGCGGACAGCAGGCGTAAACGTAACAAAAAAGGATGACATTGCAATGAGCGCATCAACTGAAAAGAAACAGCGTCAGGCAGCCCGCGAAGCAGGCACCGACAAAAAGACTCTCGCTGAACAGGAAGCGGCGAAGAAAAAGGCCAAGAGCAACCGCCGCTGGACACTTGGAACGATAGGCGTTATCCTGCTCATCGCCCTTATTCTTTTCCTTAATTCCAGCTTCCTCTACACTCATACTACCGCCATCTCCGTTGGGAACTCCAGCTACAGCCCCGCAGAGGTGAGCTACGTGTATGCCAACAGATACTATAACTGGATCCAAAGCTACGGCAGCTATGCCAGCATCTTCGGACTCGACACCTCCACCGGTATCGCAGGGCTGAAGCAGCAGGAGTGCCCCATGTATGACGACGGGCGCACCTGGCGCGACTACTTCATGGAAGAGGCACGCAGCGAGCTCAGCCAGATGACCGTGCTGTGCGCATGGGCGGATGCCAACGGCATCACGCTCACCGACGAGGAGATCGCCGAAGTCGATGACAGCATCGCAACTCTCGACAGCAGCGCCCGCGCCGGCGGCTACGCTTCCGGCGACAAGTACTTCTCCGCAAACTACGGCACCGGTGTCACCAGCGCCATCGTGCGCGAGATGGCGCTGAAGAGCGCGCTTGCCAACAAGGCGTCCAGCGAATACGCGGCCTCCCTCGAATACACCGACGCGGAGCTTGAGGAGCACTACCAGAGCTTCGACGGCGCACAGGACAAGTTCTCCTTCAGCTACTATCTTGTGAATGCCGAGAAGGTCGAGAGCACTGACGCTGACGGCAACACCAGCTCCGCCGTCACCGAGGAAACCACCGCCGCCGCGAAGGATGCGGCCGACGATATTCTCACCGCATACACCGCGCTGAAGCAGTCGAATCCCGATGACGATAACTATACCGCAATGCTCAACAGCGCCGTCGCACAGGTCGCTCCCACCACGGAAGCTACCGAGCGCAGCAACATCACCGGCGGCAACCTCGGCGACTATAAGGAATGGCTCATGGAGAGCGGCCGCAAGGCCGGCGACGCCACGGTCGTTGACAAGGCGGACGGCAGCGGCAGCTACGTCGTCGTGTTCCTTGACCGCAGCGATAACCACTATCCCGTCGCGCAGGTGCGCCACATCCTGATAAAGGCCGTTGCCGATTCTGACGGCAGCTACACCGACAAGGCCAAGGAGATCGCAAAGAACCGCGCCGAGGAGATCCTCGCCGAGTTCAATGCGGGCGACAAGACCGAGGACAGCTTCGCTGAGCTTGCCAAGGATTACTCCGAGGACACCGGCTCCGCAGAGAACGGCGGCCTGTATGACACCGTTTACAAGGGAGCGACTGTCGAGGAGTTCGACAAGTTCTGCTTCGAGGGTCACAAGAAGGGCGACACCGCCATCGTCTACGGTGAGTCCAGCAGCTACGCAGGCTACCACGTCATGTACTACGTCGGCGAAGGCGACCTGTACAGCAACCTGCTTGCGAAGAACGACCTCGTGAACACCACCGTCAGCCAGTGGGTGGAGGATCAGGTCAACGCCCTGACCGTCACGAACGGCTGGTGGCTGCGCATCGCGGGCTGATAAATCCGTATTTATCAACAGGTGAGGGGAGACTCTCACCTGTTTTCATGTTTCTGCAAAGGAGAATTTTATGGACGAACGTACCCTCAGGGCACGGATGCTGTTGGGCGAGAGCGCGATGGACAGGCTGCGGAATAGCCACGTCGCGGTGTTTGGCCTCGGCGGCGTCGGGTCGTGGTGCGCGGAAGCGCTTGCTCGCTCCGGCGTCGGGCGGATGACCCTTGTCGATCAGGACACCGTGAGCGTGAGCAATATAAACCGCCAGCTCTGCGCGCTGGAATCCACCGTCGGCATGCCGAAGGCGGAGGTCGTGGCGCGGCGGCTGCGGGATATAAACCCGCAGATCGAGATAAACTGCATTGCGGGGCGCTATGAGGCGGCCGACCGCGAGCGCTTCATCGCCGATTACGACTACGTGGTCGATGCGATCGACATCGTCAGCTGCAAGCTCGACCTGATAATCACCTGCCTTGAGCGCGGCATCCCGATAATTTCCGCGCTCGGCACCGGCAATAAGCGCGACGCGGGGCTGCTGCGAATCGACGATATCTCCAAGACCTCGAACTGCGCGCTTGCGCGCGTGATGCGCAAGGAGCTGCGCGCCCGCGGCGTGAAGCACCATCAGGTCGTGTTCAGTCCGGAGCTGCCGATGGAGCCGGAGCAGCTTGAGGCGCCGCCTCCGGGGCGCCGCAGCGTCCCCGGCTCGCTGGTCTGGGTTCCGGCGTCGGCCGGACTGCTGCTGTGCCAGCACGTCGTGACCGAACTGATAAAGGACTGAAAATAACCGTCAAGAGCTTCTTGACGGTTATTTTAATAGCCAGTATAATGAAAATATGTAACTGTGTTACACGAACGCGAGAGACCATGCTATGCAGATCTGCGCGAGATAATACGTTGCGTGGACGCCGATGTTCAGACCGAAATGCTTATCCGGCCCGAAGGAATACGCGCTGAGAATACTGTCGCTGATCGGGAACATCACCCCGCCCACCGCGAACAGCAGCGTCGCTGCACCGACAGAAACCGTGGCCGCGCTTATCGACACCGCACCCATGGCGACGACCATCGCCATATACACGCTGCCGAAAACCATCAGCCGTCCGGCGTCGGCCTTCTTGCTCTTGACGTAGGTCGCCGCGGCGGCAAGCCCGACGATGCCCACCGTCAGTACGACAGGGAAGGACACGCTGTATTTCGTGAGCATGGCGTAGATGTACAGCCAGTGCCCCACCGCGAAGGACAGCGCGCCGCTCACAAAGAAGCGGTCATGCTGCGCGGGGCGGATAAAGCGGATCGCGAGCAGCAGATCGCCCAGCACCCCGAAGGCAAGCCCGGCCGCGACCAGCCACGCGAAGCGCTTGTCACCGCTCATACCGGCGGCGAACAGCACGCCGATCATCAGAAAGCACAGTCCGGCGGCGGTTTTCAGTATTGCGGCGCGGTCATATGTTTTCTCGCGGAAGGCTTTCATGAAGTACACGGCGATGAGCGCGCAGGCTGCGGTCAGCGCGGCACAGGCTATGAACAGTCCTGTCTCCATCAATCACTTTCCTTTCATTTTATATCTCCCAAAAGCTGAGGCCATTATATCAAAATCTTAACATCCTGTAAACGAAAATCGTGGAATCTATACAAATATTAAGAATTTGCAAAACAAGCGGAACATAATTCCGCACAAATACGTCATACCGGCAGAGGACAACGAAAAATTAAAAAATGGAGGTACACAAAATGAAAAAGCTGATATCCTTTCTCCTCGCGGCACTGATGATCTTCTCGCTCTGCGCCTGCGGGAGCAGCAGCAACAGCGCTTCCGACAGCAAGCAGGAAGCGTCCACCCCGATGGAGCCGGCGGCAAACGACGACATTGCGTACGACGAAGAGGCCGATTACGGCGGCCTTGCCGCGGAAGAGGGCGGCCTATCCGCCGACGGCACCGGCGAGAGCAGCGGCGATATCAACCCCGACAAGATAATCTATTCCGCCGATGCGACGCTTGAGACCACAGATTTTGACACGGCCGTCGAAAAGCTCGGCGCGCTCATCGAGCAGTACGGCGGCTTCATCGAGTCGAGCAGCGTGCGCGGCGTGAATATCTATAATCGCGGGAGCTACGGCCGCCGCAGCGCGGACTATACCGTCCGCATCCCCAGCAAAAATTTCAGCACGCTGATGAATGAGCTGCCCGGCATCGGCAACGTCCCCTATACCCACACCTATACCGAGAATATAACCGCGCAGTATTACGACGCGCAGGCGCGACTGACCGCGTATGAGACGCAGGAGCAGAGTCTGCTCGCCATGCTCGAAAAGGCCGAGACCGTTGAGGACATAATAAACATCGAGGATAAGCTGACCGACGTGCGCTATAATATCGACTCCGTGAAATCACGGCTCACGAACTGGGATCGCCAGGTGAGCTACAGCACCGTCAACCTCAGCGTCGAGGAGGTAGTCGAGTATTCGCCGGAGGCGAAGATAAGCTACGGCGAGCGGCTGTGGCTGTCGCTCAAAAACGGGCTGAAATCCGTCGGCGACTTCTTCTCCGATTTCCTTGTCTGGTTCGTCGGTGCGCTGCCCGCGCTTGTGATTCTGGCGGTGCTGATTGTCGTGCTGCTGCCGCTTCTGCGTAAATGGAATCGCCGCAGCCGCGAAAAACGCGCCGCGCGCAAGGCCGCGAAGGCCGAAAAGTCCGGAGAAAACTGAGGACCGGAAAAGCTGTGTATTTTGCCATCTTGACCTTTTGGGTAAAAAGCAATAGAATGGACACAGCAAAAATCAAAGGAGTGTTAGTATAAAAATGCTTAATAAGTATCTTGACGTAGCACCTGAGGTTCAGGAAGCGCTGGATGCCGGCAAGCCCGTCGTCGCGCTGGAGAGCACCATCATTTCCCACGGTATGCCTTACCCGAAGAATGTTGAGACCGCTATGCTCGTCGAAAAGACCATACGTGAAAACGGCGCAGTCCCCGCGACCATCGCCGTTATCGGCGGCCGCCTCAAGGCGGGACTCTCCTATGAGGAAATAGAGCACCTCGGCAAGGCCGGACACGATGTCACCAAGGCCAGCCGCCGCGACCTGCCCGCGCTCGTCGCACGCGGAGTTGACGGCGCTACCACCGTCACTACCACCATGATAATCGCCCACATGGCCGGCATCAAGATCTTCGCCACCGGCGGCATCGGCGGCGTACACCGCGGCGCCGAGACCACGATGGACATTTCCGCCGACCTTGAGGAGCTGGCTCAGACTCCTGTTATGGTCGTCTGCGCGGGCGCGAAGTCGATCCTCGACCTCGGCCTGACGCTTGAGTATCTGGAGACCAAGGGCGTCCCCGTCATCGGCTACGGCACCGGCGAGCTGCCCGCGTTCTACACCCGCAAGAGCGGCTTCAGCGTCGATTACCGCGTTGACAGCCCCGAAGAGCTGGCCGAGATGTTCCGCGCCCAGCGCGGCCTTGAGTTCAAGGGCGGTATGCTCGTCACGAACCCCATCCCTGAGGAGTACTCGATGGATAAGGAAGTCATCGACAAGGCCATCGATCAGGCTCTGGCCGAGTGCAAGGCGCAGGGCGTCCACGGCAAGGAGACCACGCCGTTCCTGCTCGCCCGCGTCGTTGAGTTGACCGGCGGCGACAGCCTTGAGAGCAACATCCAGCTCGTGCTGAACAATGCCCGCCTCGCGGCCCGCACCGCCTGCGCGCTCGCAAAGTAAGCTTCAAGCCAAATAAAAATGACCGTAGGAGTGATCCTACGGTCATTTTTTACTTTTCCCAAGAGGAAAGCTGCACACTATTTTTTCAGCTTTCCGGGGCTCATGCCGAAGCTCTCGCGGAAGGCGCGGTGAAACGCGGAATAGTCCGTGAATCCGCTGTCGGCTGCCGCCTTGGCTGCGGGCGTGCCCTCGCGGATGAGCCGCGCCGCGTTCACCAGCCGCTTCTGCCGCACGTATGTGTGCACGGTCACGCCGGTCTGCGCCTTAAAAAGCCGCATAAAGTGATACTTGCTCAGAAAAACGCGCTCGGCCAGCACATCAACGCTCAGCTCTCCGCATAAATTTTCATTGATGTACGACATGACCTGCGCAATCTTCGGGTCGTAGTGCGCTTCGGACTGCGCGGCGGCGTCGCCATTGTCGGCCATGCGGCGGATGCGGATGAGCAGCTGCATTATCAGCGTATCGCGCAGCGCCTGCGCGCCCGCACCGTTGTCCGCCTCGCACTGCTCATAGTCGCGCAGGCAGCGTTTCAGCTCCTCGCGCTCAGCCTCGGTCGGCGTCAGCAGATGCCGCCCCAGCCGGTCGGCGGCGTCGAAGCTGTCCATGATGCCCATGTCGGGGAAGATGCGCTCGAAATACTTCCGGTCGAGATAAATTATCACGCGGTCGTACGGCTCACTCTTGTCGATCAGCGCCTTGTGTATCGTGTGGTGCTTCACCAGCAGCAGCGACCACGGCTCCAGCGCGTATATCTCGCTCTCGACGAAATAGTCCACACGTCCGGACAGCAGCAGCACGATCTTGTCGAACTCATGGAAGTGAAAGTCGCGCTCCTGCCCCGCAGTGTCGCGCAGGTGGAAATAATGATAGTTCTCGCGCAGATATCCCTCGCGCGCAAAAGCGGTGTTTTTTGACATGCTTCGCCTCCGGCAGTCAGTCTAGGTTGAGTATACAGCATTTTTTGCAATGTTTCAAGCAATCTGAACAATTTACATTGCAGAATTTCGCAATATAATAATAGCATAATCTCGTTTAAAAAGGAGAACCTATCATGTCCAGATCCAGACGCTTCATAAAAGACTATTGGTTCATACTCTCGATGCTCACCGGCATCATCGCGGGCTGCATTGTCGGCGCTATCTGGCCGGGCGCCACCTGCCTTGAGCCGCTCGGAACCGTGTTTATAAACATGATGTTCTGCGTCGTGGTGCCGATGGTGTTCTGCTCCATCGCTTCCGCCATCGCAAACATGGGCAATGTCAAACGCGCCGGTAAGGTGCTCGGCGTGACGGTTGCGACCTTCATGGTCACGGCAGCCATCGCCGCAGTGCTCATGTACATACTCTGCCGCTGCATCCCGCTGGTCAAGGGCGACTACCCCGTCGTTCAGGGCGAGGTCGGTGTGACCCTCGGCGTGGCCGACATGATAATCAACTTCTTCACCAAGCCCGACTTCGCGGAGCTGTGGAGCCGCAAGGCGATACTTCCGCTGATAATCGCGGCGATAATCTTCGGCTTCGGTGTGCAGATGGCCGGCGGCAAGGAGACCCTTACCGCGAAGCTCCTTGCAGACCTCACCAATTGCCTGATGAAGGTCATCAAGCTCATCACCTACTACGCTCCCATCGGCTTCTTCGGCTTCTTCGCCTACCTTGTCGCCTTCTACGGCCCCGAACTCATCGGCGACTACGGACGTACTCTGATAATCTATTACGTGATGTGCTTTGCGTATATGCTCATATCCTCGCCGATATACGCCCGCTTCGGCGGCGGCAAGGGCGCTGCAAAGGTCATGTTCCAGCATCTGCTCAAGCCCGCGGCCGTCTCCTTTGGCACCTGCTCCTCCGTTGCGACCATCCCGACCAACATGGAGGTCGCCGAGGACACCGGCATCTCCAAGGACGTCAGCGAGATCGTCCTGCCCCTCGGCGCGACGATGCACATGGACGGCTCTGCAATGAGCGCGATAATCAAGGTCGCCTTCCTCTTCGGCATGTTCGGCATGGACTTCGGCACCAAGGAAGCGATACTTGCGATAATCGTCGCGGTGTTCTCGTCCGTTGCGATGTCCGGCGTCCCGGGCGGCGGCGGTACCGGCGAGCTGGTGCTCTGCACAATATTCTTCCCCGATAATCTGGCCGTGGCCTACACCGTCGCTCTCGCGCTGGGCAACCTGGTCGATCCCCCCGCAACGATGGTCAACGCTGCCGGCGACTACGTCGTCTCCTTCATCGTCTCCCGCTATGTTGACGGCAAGGATTGGCTTCAGAAGAAGCTGCACCCCGCAAAGGCGGAGAAGGCTGAAGAATAATGGACATTCAGGTCGGCGATATTCTCACCATGAAAAAGGAGCACCCCTGCGGCAGCAAGCAGTGGGAGGTGCTGCGCACGGGGGCGGATTTCCGCCTGCGCTGCTGCGGCTGCGGGCATGAGGTCATGGGGCCGCGCTCAAAATTCGAGAAAAACATCCGTCAGGTGCAGCGATGAACTATGTGTATATCCTGCGCTGCGGGGACGGCAGCCTCTACACCGGCTGGACGAACGATCTGGACGCCCGCCTTGAGGCGCACCGGAGCGGCCGCGGCGCGAAATATACCCGATCGCATCTGCCGGTGGAGCTGGCGTACTGCGAAGAACACGAGACGAAGGAAGCGGCGATGAGCCGCGAGCGGCAGATAAAGCGGCTCACCCGACAGCAGAAGCTCGCCTTGATAGAAAAGAAATGAAAAACGCACCCCATCCGCGGGATCTGTGTCCCGCGGATGGGGTGCGACGCTTCTTTCGGGCTGTACGCCATTGACGAAAGGCTGTGGAAAAGGCTATAATGTTATCACATTTTGATTCACAGAGGTCAGCGCTCATGTATAAACCATTGGCAGACGAGATTCGCCCGGACAGTCTTGACGACGTTGTCGGGCAGAAGCATATACTTGGCTCCGGCGGTATGCTGAGGCGTATCGTCGAGAGCGGGCAGATACCCAACATGATATTCTACGGCCCCTCCGGCACGGGGAAAACCACCGTCGCGCGCATCATCGCCCAGCGCACTAACCGGAGCCTGCGCAAGCTCAACGCGACGACCGCCGGCATCGCCGACATCAAGCAGATTATCGCGGAGCTGGACACCATGCTCACCCCCGGCGGGGTGCTGCTGTATCTCGACGAGATCCAGTATTTCAACAAAAAGCAGCAGCAGTCGCTGCTGGAATTCATCGAGGACGGGCGCATTACGCTCATCGCCTCAACGACCGAGAACCCGTATTTCTGCGTGTTCAACGCGATTCTGAGCCGTTCGACGGTGTTTGAGTTCAAGCCCGTCAACGCGCGCGACGTTGAGGGCGCAGTCCTGCGCGCCGTGGACATTATGAACGCGCGCCGCGGCACGCCGCTTACGCTTGCCGACGGCGTCGTGCGGCATATCTCCGCCTCCTGCGGCGGCGACGTGCGCAAGGCGATGAACTCGGTGGAGCTGCTGTTTTCAGCGGCGGGGGAGGGCGGCGTCATCACGCTGGACGACGCGAAGGCCATCACCCAGCGCAGTGCCATGCGCTATGACCGCGACGGGGACGACCACTACGACATCCTCTCCGCGCTGATGAAGTCGCTGCGCGGCTCCGATCCGGACGCGGCGATGCACTATCTGGCGAGACTCCTTGAGGTCGGCGATCTGATAGGCGCTTGCAGGCGCATCCTGTGCTCCGCGAGCGAGGATGTCGGCCTTGCATATCCGCAGGCGGTGCCGATAGTCAAGGCCTGCGTCGATTCTGCGCTCCAGCTCGGCCTGCCTGAGGCCAAGCTTCCGCTTGCCGAGGCCTGCCTCCTGCTCGCCACCGCGCCGAAGTCGAACACTGCCTGCGCCGCCATCGACCGCGCCATGGCAGACGTCCGCGCCGGGCGCACCGGCAGCATCCCGCGCGAGCTTCAGAATGTTCACGCCGACGGCGCGGGCTTCGAGCGCGAGCAGGGCTACAAGTATCCGCACAATTTCCCCGGCCATTGGGTCAGACAGCAGTATCTGCCGGACGAGCTGAAAAATGCGCGCTACTATAAGTACGGCGACAACAAGACCGAGCAGGCCGCGCGGCGCTACTGGGAAGAGATTAAAAAGAATTAAGAACTCCGATTTCGCCCAGTTTCACCCAATATACAGTGTATGCTTGCAGCATGAAGCCGCAATATAAGGAGGTTTTGTGATGCAGGCATTGAAAAGCCAGACCGCGCTCAGGCGCGGCGGCATAGTATATCTGCGGACGGACGAGCTCACACCGAACCCCGTCCAGCCGCGCAAACGCTTTGACGATGAATCGCTGGAGGAGCTGTCGGGCAGCATAAAGAGCTACGGCATATTAAACCCGCTCACCGTACGTCTGCGCTGCGGCAAATATGAGCTCGTGGCGGGGGAGCGCCGCCTGCGCGCGGCGAAGCTTGCGGGGCTGGAGGAAGTCCCGTGCATCCTCATCGACGTGAACATGGAGGACGCGAGCCTCATCGCGCTGGTCGAGAATCTGCAGCGGCGCGACCTGGACTTCATCGAAGAGGCGCTGGGCATAAGCCAGCTCATCCGCATGTTCGGCATGAGTCAGGAGGAGGCCGCGCGGCGCATCGGCAAATCGCAGTCGGCTGTCGCAAACAAGCTGCGGCTGCTGAAGCTGCCGAGCGACGTGCTCGAATCGCTGCGCCAGAACGGCCTGACCGAGCGGCACGGCCGCGCGCTGCTGCGCCTGCCGAATCCCGTCGCGCAGCGGGCGGCGCTGGAATATATCGTTGACAACGGCCTGACCGTCGCCGCGACGGACGCGTACATAGACGCGCTGCTCTCGGCGCCGGAGGAGGCGGAGCAGAAAGACGAGGAGAAGCCGGAGAAGCGGCGAACCTTCGTGCTGAAGGACGTACGCGTGTTCCTCAACACGCTCTCCCGCAGTATCGACCTGATGAAGCAGGGCGGCATCGACGCCGGTATCCAGCGCGAGGAGACGGACGACTCGCTGATCCTGACGATATCCATCCCCAAGGCGCGCCAGCCCTCGCAGAACGGGTAAAATTTTCGATTAATAGGACAAATCACCGCCTTCGTATATTTTACAAAGGCGGTGATTTTATGATAAGCTATTTTTCCGAGCTACGGTATAAGGAGGTCATCGACGTCAACAGCGGCTTCCGGCTGGGCTACGCCTGTGACATGGAGTTTGACGACGCCGAGGGGCGCATCGTGTCACTGGTCACGCCGGGGCGCGCGAAGTTTTTCGGCCTGCTTGGCCGCGAGGACGACTACGTGCTGCCGTGGCAGAGCATAGTCCGCATCGGCAGCGACATAATACTTGTAGACTGCAAGGGCGAAGTCTCCCGCCGCAAGCGCCGCCGGCGCAGCCTGATCTGATATTTTTGTTGGCAAACCGGCGCTTTTGCGATATACTCAATTATATATAGAAATACGGAGGAAAAGCGCATGAGGATGATCCAAACCTTTCACTCCGACTATTCGGTTGAGCAGGTCAAAATGCTTCTCTCGTCGCTGTGTGAGAAATTTTCTTTTATCATTCCTACAGAAGGCAGAATCGGATATAACCTGCACGGCCCGTTTCTTACGCTTATATATGTTCCGAAAGAGATGCGGATGGTCAGAAAATATAAAGCCCTTCTGCTCCAGGGACGGGATGGCAAGGCTGTGATCTACGGTACATATTGGATCCCGATATGGGAAGTGCCGTTTTATGCCGCCGCGATGGCGCTGCTTGCATTTTTCCTCTTAGGCGCTTTCGCCGTGCTCCCGATGGTGATTGCGACATTGGTTAGTGTCCTGTTTGGGGAACTTGTCGGCGGTGCAATAATACGCAAAGAAACACAAGCCGCAGAATTTATTAAAGATAAGCTCAATTGTACGCAGGAATGAGCAAAAAATTAAAATCAAGCATATTCAAAGGAAAAATTCAAATGGAAAACACTGAGATAAAAAGAGAACGCGCGGTGCTGGCGGGACTGTCGGCGGCGAGCATGGACGAGAGCGAGCGCTCCACCGAGATATCCATGGAGGAGCTGGCGGCGCTTGTCGATACCGCCGGCGGCGACACGGTGGCCATAATAATGCAGAGCCGCCCGACGCCCGATCCGCGCAGCTTCATCGGCGACGGCAAGGTGCGCGAGATGAAGGAGCTTATCGCAATGAACGACTGCGACCTAGCGGTGTTCGACAATGAGCTGACCCCATCCCAGATGCGCGTGCTGTCCGAGGAGCTGGGCGTCAAGGTTCTTGACCGCTCCGGCCTGATACTCGATATTTTCGCCCAGCGCGCGCAGACCCGCGAGGGTCAGCTTCAGGTTGAGCTGGCGCAGTATAAATATCTGCTGCCGCGCCTGACCGGTATGTGGACGCACCTTGTGCGCCAGACCGCATCCGGCGGCTCCTCGCCTATCGGCACCCGCGGCCCCGGCGAAACTCAGCTTGAGACCGACCGCCGCCACATCCGCCGCAAGATACAGAAGCTCGAGGAGGAGCTGGCCGCGGTGCGCAAGGTCAGAAGCACACAGCGCCGCCGCCGCGAAAAGAACGACATGCCCGTCGTCGCGCTCGTCGGCTACACGAATGCCGGTAAATCGACGCTTCTGAACTGCCTGACCGGCTCGGACATCCCAGCAAACGACAGGCTATTCGACACGCTGGACACCACGACTCGCCGTCTGCGGCTCGACGAGACGCAGGAGGTGCTGCTGTCCGACACCGTCGGCTTCATCCGCAAGCTGCCGACGCACCTCATCGAAGCCTTCAAGGCGACGCTTGAGGAGCTGAGCTATGCCGACGTGCTGCTGCACGTTATCGACATCTCGAATCCGGAGTGGGAGGCGCAGGCGCGCGTTGTGGACGGACTTATCAGCCAGCTCGGCGCGAGCGAGACTCCGTGCCTGCGCGTGTTCAACAAGTGCGACGCGTATATCGGCATCCTGCCGCACGGGGACGACATCGTTTGCATCTCCGCCAGAAGCGGCGAAGGCGCGGACGCGCTGGTCAGCAAGCTGCTGGAGATGCTTGACCGCGGCAAAAAGCAGGTCAGGCTGGAGATACCGTATTCCGACGCGGGGATCGTCGATTTGCTCAAGCGCGAGGCGGCAGTGCTGAGCATGGAGTATACCGACACCGGCATCACCGCCGAGGCCATCGTCACGCCGGACGTGCTGGGGCGCGTGAAAAAATATATCCCCGGCTACGTCGAGCCGAAGGAGGATTGGGAATGAGCGTTTTCGAGACCGAACGTCTCGTGATGCGCCCGTGGCGCGAGGACGATGCGGAGAGTTTATATAAATACGCGAGTGACCCGGATGTCGGCCCGGCGGCGGGGTGGCCGGCGCATACGAGCGTTGAGGACAGCCTGCGCGTTCTGCGCGAGGTGCTGATAAAGGACGAGACATGGGCGGTGACGATAAAGCCGAGCGACGAGCCAGTCGGCAGCATAGGCGTGTTCCGAACGGACGCTCCGAACGGGAACGGCGCGCCTGAGATAGGGTACTGGATAGGCAAGCCCTTCTGGGGCTGCGGCTATATACCCGAGGCTGTACGAGCGCTCATTGACCGCTGCTTTGACGAGGGCGCGGAGAGCGTCTGGTGCTCGCATTTCGCGGGGAACGACAAGTCGCGCCGCGTGATAGAGAAATGCGGCTTCAAATTCGCAGTTAGCATGACTGTGCGGGCGGCGCTTCTTGACGGTATGCCCGAGTACGAGACCCTTTATTATAAGATCACCCGTGAGGAGTGGCAGCATGACTGAATACTGCGTCCCGACCGCGGCGGGCGAGGCAAGCCTTGTCGAAAAGCGCTCGGAATTTCTGGGGCATGTGCGCCACGTGGAGAGCGAGGACGAGGCGCGCGCCTTCGTCGCGGAGATGAAGAAGAAATATTATGACGCGCGGCATAACTGCTGGTGCTATATCATCAAGGACGGCGCGGAGCGCTATTCCGATGACGGCGAGCCGCAGGGCACGGCGGGAATACCGATGCTCGAGGTCTTTCGCCGCGAAGGAGTGTGCAATGTCGTCTGCGTTGTGACGCGCTATTTCGGCGGAATTCTGCTCGGCGCGGGTGGGCTTCTGCGCGCGTACACCAAGAGCGCGAAGGACGCGCTTGACGCTGCGGGCATATCCGTCGTGCGGCGCTGGGTCGAGACGGCGCTCGACTGCTCGTACGCCGCGGCCGAGAAGCTCAAGCAGGAGATAACAGCCTTCGGCGGCATCGTCGCGGGGCTGGATTACGGCGTGGCGGTAACGATACATGCGTACATTCCGGAAGAATCGGCGGAGGATTTCAAAGCGCGGATATTCGACGTCAGCGCGGGCGGCGTGACGGTGCGCGTCACGGGCGAGGATTTCCGCGCCGTCCCGAGGGTAAAGTGAACTGCCGGGCACACTTTGGCGCCCCTTTTAGGTAGCGAAGCGGCGGCGCGGTAGTGAATGACATGCTGGTAGCATGTCAGAGCCGCGCCGTGACCGAGCCGCAGCGAGACGCTGTCAGCGAAGCTGACTGAGGGGTCGCCAGTCTATTGATTATTGCCAATAGGGAAAAGAAACCATGCACTATATGTCACTACGTCTGCATACTATAACAAAAAACGCTCTGCGTTCCAAACTGTCCGTTTGAAACGCAGAGCATTTTTATCAGCCTTCGGCGGGTGTCTGCTGGTAGAGATCGAGGAATTCTTCAAAGCAGAGGCCGTTTTCCATTATATATGTCGCCGCCTCGACACCGACATAGCGGAAGTGCCACGGCTCGTACATGATTCCGGTGATGTCCGACTTGCCGTCGGGGAAGCGGACGATGAAGCCGTACTCCTGACAATGCTGGCTCATCCACTGATAGGTAGCGGTGTTTTCGCACTCTTCGATGGTTTTGGGGTCGCGGTAAACGTCGGTTATGTCGCAGGCCAGACCGGTCTGGTGCTCGCTGGTGCCGGGCTTGGCGACGATCTTTGCCGCGTCCTCAGGGCTGTAGCCCTGACCGATCTTGCGGTTGTACAGATAGTTCTGATCCGCATAGGTTCTGTATCCGGAAGAGAGGTACACGCTCAGCCCCTCTGCGCGTGCCGCGGCGATGAACTCGCGCATCGGCTCGATAATGCGGGAATCAAGACCAATACCCTCAATATAATCCACCGGCGGCGCATATTCGCCGATATCGTGCGTGGGATTTGCGAGCAGGAACTCCCAGCTCGTTATATCGATGTCCGGCAGGGAATTCTCGACCGGCTCCGGAGATGGTTCCGGCGTCTCGACCGGCGCTTCGGTGACTTCCGGCGTCTCCACCGGCTGGACTGTCTCCGTCGGAGTCACGGTCGGCGTGGCGGCGGCCAGCTCCTGAAACTTCTTGCCGTTAGTCCTTGCGCTGCCGGTGAGGTACAGATATATACCGAGCAGAATCAGAAGAACTATCCCAAGTATTATACGAATGGTTTTGTTTCCTTTCATGTAATCCTCCATACTATATGTTCAACAGCGGCTTGCGCTGTCCAAAATGCCGTACGCGATAAATATACCATTTTGCGGCATGATGGTCAACTTAAATTTGTTGAAGTGTGCCGCTGCTTCTGGTATAATTACCCGAAAGGGGGCTGATCGTATGAAACTTACATGGTGCGGACATTCCTGCTTTCTGCTAGAGAGCCGTAGCGGCTCGGTCGTGTTTGACCCGTATGCGCCCGGCAGCGTTCCGGGGCTGGTTCTGCCGACGCTGAGGGCGGACGCCGTGATATGCAGCCATGAGCACGCGGATCACTTTTATCCCGAAGGCGTGGAGCTGAGCGGGCGGAAGCCCGATTTTGAGATACGGCAGTTCGACTGCTGGCACGACGACGCGAGAGGCGCGAAGCGCGGCAAAAACATGATGACGCTTGTGGAGGCGGACGGCCTGCGCGTGCTGCATATGGGCGACCTTGGGCATATGCTCAGTCCGGAGCAGCTCGCGGCGCTCGGCCGAGTGGACGTGCTGCTGATACCGGTCGGCGGGTTTTACACCATCGACGCGCGGCAGGCGGCGGAGCTTGCCGCGAAAATCGCGCCCGCGGTGACGGTGCCGATGCACTACCGCGGAGACGGCTTCGGATATGACGTCATTGCGCCGGTCGGGGACTTCCTGCGGCTGATGGACAATGTCGTCATGCTCGACGATAACGTTATCGAGCCGGAGAAGCTTGCCGCGCCGGTCGTCGCCGTCCCGAAGTGCCCGCGCGGTTGACAGCGCCGCGGATGTAGTATATAATATTCCTATATAAAAGATAGGGATTAAGAAGCTTGGAGAGACAAACAATGGCATATCGAAGCCTCCCTTGGGTCGAGCGATGTACCGGCTCCCGCATAAAATGTTACGGCGCATCAATCAATGTAAACGAGGGAGAAGTATGTTTAAAGATTTAAAAGAAACAATCGAAGCCTATAAGGCGCGCGATCCGGCGGCGCGCAGCTCGCTGGAGATATATTTTCTGTACCCCGGCCTGAAGGCCGTGCGCAGCCACCGCAAGGCGCACTGGTGTTATGAGCACAACCTGAAGTTTCTGGCCAGATTCATCTCGCAGTGCAGCCGTCACCGCACGGGCATAGAGATTCACCCCGGCGCGAAGATCGGCAAGCGGCTGGTCATCGACCACGGCATGGGCATCGTGATCGGCGAGACCGCCGAGATCGGCGACGACTGCCTGATATATCACGGCGTGACGCTTGGCGGCACGGGCAAGGACGTCGGCAAGCGCCATCCGACCATCGGGAACAACGTCCTGATCGGCGCGGGCGCGAAGGTGCTGGGGCCGTTCACCGTCGGGGATAACAGCCGCATCGCGTCGAACTCCGTGGTGCTCAGCGAGATACCGCCGGACAGCACGGCGGTCGGCGTGCCGGCCAAGGTCGTGAGGATCGCGGGTAAGAAGGTCAACTACGTGGGCGACGTCGATCAGGTCAGCGTGTCCGACCCTGTGAGCACGGAACTTGCGGCGCTGCGCCGCGAACTCAACGAGCTTCGCAGAAAGGTCGAAGGAGATGCGGCCTGCGAAGCGCCTGACGAGACGGAAAATAAAGAATGATAAATAACCCCACCGGACTTGCGAAAGCTCCGGTGGGGTATTTGCATATGTGGAGGCGATTGCCGCCATGTTTTATTTGCGAAAATGTTCGTCACGCGGTGACGGTTTCGCTGCGCTGGCCGCAGGTGACGGTGTACTCGGCTCCGCTCGCAAGCTCCGAAGAGGAGAAGAGGATCGAGGTGAAATCATACTTCGCAGTGACCGTGGCGAGCTCGCCGAACTGCACGTCGTTTCCGGCGCTGCCGCTGAACTTGTACGAGACATAGGGCTGGCCGTCCGCTTCGGCTTCCAGCGCTTTTTTCGACCCGCTAAGCGCGAACACCGTGCCGCCCGTGATGCTGAGGGAATCCTTTGCGTCAATGGCGCGCTTGGCGGAGCTTATGAACAGGCTGCCGCCGGATATCGTTGCGGTTCCGGTCTCGCTGGGGAAGCCGTTTATATTTTTGCCGGCCTGAATACCGTCGGCCGCGGAGCTGATATTGATGCTGCCGCCGGAGATGTTCACGTCGGCCACGCATCTGACCGCGGCGTCAATGCTGTTCAGCTCCAGCTCGCCGCCGGAAATGCTGATGCTCGTCTCGGCCTTCAGCGCCTTGCTGCTCGCGTCCACGCCGTCGCCGAGCGTATCGACGCGGAGCGTGCCGCCCGTGATGTCCAGCGTGGTGGCCGCGTCGATGCCGTCGCCGGAGGCCGAAACGGTCACGTCGCCGCCGCTGACGGTGATAAAGCCCTTGCCGTCCTTATCGGTGGTTGCGGATTTGATGCCGTCGTTCCCAGCGGAAATAACGAGCGTACCCGCCTCGATCTGGACGGAGTCCGCGCCGCGCAGGCCGTTGTTGACTGCGTTCACGGTGACATAGCCGCCCTGAACCTTCAGGTCGTTTTTGCTGGCGATGCCGTTGTTTATATAGCCGTTGACGGTCAGCTTGCCGCTGCCCTCAATGTCAAGGTCATCATTGGAAAAGATAGCCGCGCCCGAAGCATCTGCGCTAAGTGCAGCACCCTCGACTCCGGATGTGACGGTGTTCTCACTGCCGTCCGCAAGGACAAGCTTGAGTTTGTCGGCCTTTTCGACCATGATGGCCGGTGCGTCAAGGCAGGTGATGCTGGCGTTATTGAGCGTGAGAGTCACTTTCATCGCCTCGTCGCCGGTGTTGATGACTATCTGCCCGTTGTCGAGCGTACCGCTGACGGAATATTCCCCGGCGGCGGAAATGGTCACGACGCTGCCGTTTACCGCCACGCCGCCGCCCGTGAAGGTTGCGCCGTCGCCGGTGAGCTCTATTTTCGTGGCCGTGTCCTCAGGCGCGGCAGTACCGCTGCCGCAGCCGCAGAGCAGCGCGGCGCAGAATATCGTGACAAGCAGGAGTGCAAGATATAATTTGCTGTTTTTCATTGCGTGTTAATCCTCCGTGCGGACTCGCCGCAAAATGATCGCCGGTTTATATGGAGTCCTTATCGGTCTCGCGGCCGCAGATGATGTTGAGGTTGCCGTTGCGGCAGCGCAGGTCGTCCATGAAGGCCTTGGTGCCGCTGTCGGACTTGAGATTTATAAGGTAGCTCAGCTCGTAGAGCGTCCCCATGTTCGTGGTCTTGACGCGCACCAGCTCGTGGTAGCTCGTGTACTTATCGAACAGATCGTCGAACAGGCCGTCGTAATCGAGCGTTTCGGGGATGGTTATCCTGAGTATGCGGCTGCTGGAGCTGCGTTCACCGAACCTGACAAGCGTCAGCAGCAGCACGAATGCCGCCATTATCGCAAAGTACAGCATGGCAACATATATATAGCCCATGCCGCAGACAAGGCCAATCGACATCGAGAGGAACAGACCAACGATCTCCCTTGCCGTTCCCTGCGCGCTGCGGAAGCGCACGAGGGCGAAGGTGCCCGCCACCGCGAGTCCCGCGCCGATGTTGCCGTTGACCATTATGATGACCATCGTGACCGCGGCGGGCAGCAGCGCCAGCGCCAGCGTGAACGAACTGCTGTGGCGGCTGCGGAAGGAAAAGACCAGCGCCGTGAGTACGCCGAGGACTATTGCCGTCGCCATGCAGGCGAGGAAAGAGAAAAGCGTTATTGCAGGGGAAAGCAGACTGTTAAACACAGGTTATCACTCCGTTTATGTATTTCTCAAGGATATTGTCTCTGTAGCAGACGCCGTATTTTGAAAATCCGGTCGGGAAAACGTCCAGCTCGCCGAGAATGTGCGCCAGCCACAGCGGCACGGCTCCGGGCGCTTTGATCTCCAGCAGCACCATACCGTCCGCGGCCAGTGGCTCGCCGTGGCTGCCCGCGCGGAGATCCAGCTCCGTCTCGCGCCAGCGCATGTTGTGGTCAAAGGTTATGCGCAGATCGGGATCGTCCGACGCGACATAGGCCTGCCGGTCGCACGCGATGAACACCTTCGGCTTGGGCTTGTTCTGGCGAAGGAACCAGTCTATCTCGCGCGACATCTGGCTGGGCTTCGGCGCGGGGATGCTCCCGTTGAGATAGTCCGGCGCTTCGTCCGCGCGCATACGGATGCGGCGCTTGTACACGACACCCTTGTATTTCTTCTTCAGCTCCACGAACACGGAGTCGCCGTCGGCGGGAACATTGTAGCTTCGTAGGCGGAGCTTTTCCTTGTAGACGGGGCGCTCTATGGAATAGCGGATCAGGTGGTAGTCGTCGCTGTCGTAGTATATGCTGCATACCGTGCTCTCAAAGTACTCGTCCGGTACGATGTGCGGATCGAGGAGCTGCCGCAGCGACTCGTATTTCTCGCGGGACAGCAGATATTTTTTTTCGTATCTTTTGAATGTAAATTTCGCGCTGCCCATGTCAGACTCCCGTTCCATTACTAGCTGAGGGTATTATACCTTGGTTTTCTTAATAATTCAACGATAATAATTGTTCAAACCTTGAACTTGCGGCGCGGCGCACGAATTTATTGCATATGCCCCGCGCGCTTGATATAATAAAAGGTATAGAAACGGACGCTTTTGCGGAGGTGCGTATGAAAAATATTCTTATGATAGGCACTGGGGGAACGATTGCCTCCGAGATGACTGACGACGGGTTGACACCGGAGCTGACTCCGGAGCAGCTGCTGCGGTATGTTCCGGCGATATCCGGCCTGTGCCGCGTGGACTGCCTGTCCCTGTTCAGCATCGACAGCACGAACGTCACCCCAGCGCACTGGACGCGGATCGCGGCGGCACTGCGGGAGAATTATGCACGGTATGACGGCTTCGTCATCAGCCACGGCACGGACACCATGGCCTATACTGCCGCGGCGCTCTCGTATCTGGTGCAGGGCTCGGGAAAGCCGATAATCCTGACCGGCTCGCAGAAGCCCATCAATTACGACTCGACAGACTCGAAGCTCAATCTTATGGACGCCTTCGTCTGCGCCTGCTCAGAGAAACTCTCCGGCGTAAACATTGTCTTCAACGGCCGCGTAATCCTCGGCACCCGTGCCCGCAAGACCTGCTCGAAGAGCTTCGCGGCCTTTTCCAGCATAAATTACCCGTACCTCGCCATATTGCAGGATCACCGGCTCATCAGCTATATAAGCCCAAGCAGCTTGTCTGAGCCAAAATTTTATGATGCGCTCGACCCCAATATCGGCCTGATAAAGATGATACCCGGCACGGACTTCGAACTGCTGGACTTCATGCTCTCGCGCAAGGACGCGCTGATCATGGAGTGCTTCGGCGTCGGCGGCCTGCCGTCGTACAGCGACGATAAGCTGTTCGAGGTCATCAGGAAGTACACCGGCGTGGGGAAGTTTATCGTCGTCACCACGCAGGTGCAGAACGAGGGCTCCGACCTCTCGGTGTACAGCGTCGGCCACCGGCTCAAGGATAATCCGAACGTCCTCGAAGCCTACGACATGACCACCGAGGCCGCGCTTGCGAAAATGATGTGGATACTCTCGCTCAGCCGCGATGTGGCGGAGGTCAGCGGCATGTTCTATGAGCCGGTCGCACACGACATTTTGTACAGGGGTTAACTATGGAGACAGTTGTTATTATAGGCGGCGGGGCGTCGGGCATGATGGCGGCGCTGACCGCGGCGGAGGACGGGAGCAGACGCGTGGTGCTGCTGGAGCGGCAGCAGCGCGTCGGGCGAAAGCTGCTCGCGACTGGAAACGGCCGCTGCAACCTGACGAACACCGGAGCCGCGGCGAAGAATTATCATGGTGAGAACGCGGATTTTGTCCGCCCCGCGCTGGAAAAATTCCCGCCGCGGGCCGCGATGGATTATTTCGCCTCGCTGGGTCTGCTGATGACGGAGGAGTACGGCGGGCGGGTCTACCCGCTGTCAAACTCCGCAAACTCCGTTGTGGACGTGCTGCGCTTCGCGCTGGACCGCGCCGGAGTGGAGCTGCGCACCGGCGTTGTTGCGCGCGAAATTCTGCGCGCGGACGGCGGATATGAGATAAAATACGATGGCGGCTCGCTGCACGCGGACTGGCTGATAGTCGCCTGCGGCGGCGCTGCGGGCAGCAAGCTTGGCGGCGTACGGGACGGGTACGAGCTTCTGAAGCCGCTCGGCCACAAGGCCACCGCGCTGCGCCCGTCGCTGGTGCAGCTGCTGACCGCACCGGAGTATCCCCGCGCGCTGAAGGGCGTTCGGGCGGACTGCCGCATCAGTCTCCAGCGCGGAGAAGAGACGCTCTGCGAGGGGCGCGGCGAGCTGCAATTCACCGAGGCCGGCGTGTCCGGCCCCGCGGCGTTTGATATTTCGCGCCGCGCCGCTTCCGAGGACGGGAAGCTGACGCTGAGCATCGATTTCCTGCGGGACTACCCGAGGGAGCGAGTGCTGGAGCTGCTGCGCGCGCGGCGCGCGGCGCTCCCCGACCTGCCCGCGGAGGAGCTTCTGACCGGAATGCTGCATAACCGTCTTGGACGGATGATGATAAAATACGCCGGTATCGGCGCGCAGGCTCCGCTGCGTCTGCTTGAGGATGAGGAGCTGGAGCGCGTCGCCGACGCCTGTCGGAATTTCCGGCTGGCACTGCTCGGCACGGAGGGCTTTGACTGCGCGCAGGTGACGGCCGGCGGCATCAAAACCGGCGGCTTTGATCCGGAGACGCTGGAGAGCTGGTTTATGCCGCGGCTGTTTGTGTGCGGCGAGCTGCTGGACGTTGACGGGGACTGCGGCGGATACAATCTGCAATGGGCTTGGGCGAGCGGGCGGCTCGCGGGGAGACTTGGCAAATGATACTTGTGAGAAATCTGCGGCTCGCGCCGGAGCAGCCGCTTGATGCGCTGCGCGGTCCGGCCGCAAAAAAGCTACGTATTCCGGAGCGGGAAATAAAAGAGCTGAAGCTCGTGAAGCGTTCGCTTGACGCGCGGAAGAAGAGCGACATTCACTATGTCTGTGCCGTGGCGGCGGCGCTTCATGGTGATGAGCAGAAAGCGATCGCCCACGCAAAGAGCGCAGACGTGAGCGAATATGCGGAGCCGGTGTATGATATCCCGCATGTCGCCGCGCCGGAGAAGCGGCCGGTCATCGTCGGCTTCGGCCCCGCGGGCATGTTTGCGGCGCTTGTGCTGGCAAAGGCCGGAGCGCGGCCGATCGTGCTTGAGCGCGGCATGGACGCGGTCAGCCGCAAGAAAGCGGTGGACGCGCTGCGCGCGGGCGGGGAGCTGCAGCCGGAGAGCAACGTGCAGTTCGGCGAGGGCGGCGCGGGAACCTTTTCTGACGGAAAGCTCAACACCGGCACGAAGGATCGGCGAATGGGCTGGATGCTGCGCGAGTTTGCCGCGCACGGCGCGCCGGAGAGCGTCACCTACGACGCGAAGCCTCATATCGGCACGGATATTCTGATAGACGTCGTGCAGAACATCCGCCGCGATGTCATCGCCCTCGGCGGAGAGGTGCGCTTCGGGCACCGGCTGGAGCGGCTGAACTTCGCGTGCGGGCGGCTCACCGGCGCGGTCGTCCATTGCGCGGAGAATGAGTATACCCTGCCCTGCGAGCGGCTGATACTTGCCATCGGCCATTCGGCGCGCGACACCTTTGAGAACCTGAACGCGCAGGGCGTGCCGATGCAGCCGAAGCCGTTTTCCATGGGTGTACGCATAGAGCACCTGCAAAAAAACATCGACCTTGCGCAGTACGGGCGCGAGCGCGGCGATCTGCCTGCGGCGGACTATTCGCTGAACGTCCACCTGCCCGACGGCACAAGCGCCTATACCTTCTGCATGTGCCCCGGCGGCGAGGTGTTCGCCGCGGCGTCCGAGACGGGCGGCGTTGTCACCAACGGCATGAGCTATTCGCGGCGCGACGGCGAGAACGCAAATTCCGCCCTGCTCGTCACGCTGCACACCGAGGATTTTCCGGACAAGAGCACGCTCGGCGGAATGTACTGGCAGCGCGAGATCGAGCGCGCGGCATACGCCGTCAGCGGCAGCTACTGCGCACCGGCGCAGCTTGCGGGGGATTTCCTCGAGCACCGCGCGAGCACAGGCGCAGGCGAGGTGAAGCCCAGCTACCGCCCGGGCGTGGCCTGGTGTGAGCTGCACGACGTGCTTCCGGAACGGATAACGTCGGTGCTGGAAAAGGCGATACCGGAGCTTGGGAAGAAGCTTCACGGGTTCGACGCGCCGGATGCGGTGCTGACCGCGCCGGAGACGCGCTCGTCCTCGCCGGTGCGCATACTCCGCGAGGAAACACTGTCCTCGGCGATAGAGGGACTATACCCCTGCGGCGAGGGCGCGGGCTACGCGGGCGGGATATCCTCCGCCGCGGTAGACGGAATGCGCTGCGCGGAAGCCGTGCTGAAAACGCTCATATAAGCAGGCGAAAATCAGGCCGGACAACGAAAAATGTTGTCCGGCCTGTTCATTATACCAAGCGTATCTCGCGGCAGCTTCCGCCGCCGAAGGCTTTTTCCATATCCTCTTTGTAAGTGGGGAAGTAGTCGGTCGGCATCAGCGCCTGCACGCAGCCGGCGAAGCCGCCGCCGTGTACGCGCCATGCGCCCTTGCCCTCGAGCAGCTTGCGGCTGCGGTCAAGCCCTTGAGCAAGCTTCGTGTCTCCGGTCGCGCTGGTGATGATATTGTTCAGCAGCTCCTCCGAGGAGCGGCCGGACTCGTTCATCAGGCGCATATAGGTCGCGCCGTCGCCGCGCTTGAGCGCGTCGCGCATAAGCGGGACTCTCTCATTCTCATTGAAGAAATGCATCGCGCGGCGCACCGGACGGTTTGCGGGATCCCAGCCCTTGCGGCGAAACTCCTCCGGATCGACATCGCCGAGGACGCCCTTGTCGAAGAGGTTCGCGATGTACACCATGTCGGCGGGGATGCGCGCGTATGAAGTGTCAAGTCCGGCATGGCTGCCGCCGGTATCGGTAAGGCAGAGGGTGAGCCCCATGGAATGGAAATCGGCCTGTACCGGCTCGATCTCGTTCGTGTGGAAATCGACATAGACTGTGTGCCCAAGAGAGCAGGTCAGCTGATCCATAAGGCCGCAGGGCTTGCCGAAATATTTGTTCTCGGACTGCTGCGCTGCGCGGGCGATGACAACAGGATCGACCTTGCCGTCGTTGAACAGCTCGCTCAGGATCTTGCCAATGAGCACGGTGTATGCCGCGGACGAACTCAGACCAGAACCCGCGGGCAGCGTCGTTCTGATCTCGGCGTTGAAGCCGCCGCAGTCCAGACCAAGTTCGCGGAAGGCCGCGATCATGCCGCGGACGAGGGATTTCGGCGTACCGAATTCACCGGTGCGCACGGCGGTGTGGTTCAGCTTGACCGTAAAATCGCTGTAACCTTCGGAGTGGATGTGGATGGCGTTTTCGCCGTTCTTCTCAAAATCGGCGTACAGGCCGAGGTCAACGGCGGAGGCCAGGATCCTGCCCTGCTGGTGATCCGTGTGGTTGCCGGCAAGCTCCGTCCGGCCGGGAACGAACAATTTCTTTTCCATATATCTGTTACCTTCCATCAAAAAGGACTAATCTTCTACTTATATCAAGATATACTAATTTACCAGTAAAGTCAACCATAAAAGCGCTTTTCAGCCATAAAAGTCCAGCAACATATACAAAAGATGGATGAGCTGACCAGCGCCTCGAGCGGAACGGAGTTGAAAAAGCCGAGGCTTCGGGGTATACTGAATCTATAATGAAAGACAGGGCGGATCGGCATGAGGAACGTTTTTTCACCATCGGCGCTCGGCTTGGCGCACGAATACATATCTACGGAGCAGAACGGCCTGCACAGCTACGGCGGTAGCCAGAGCGCGCATCCGGACGCGACGATGCGCGCCTGCGGCTGTGGCGTGATCGCGGGGCTGGATGTGATACTGTACCTCAGCCGCCATTCGGGCGGCACCTGCCCGTTTGCGGCGGGGGAGGACGGGCAGAGCGTCCCGCTGAGCGTGTATAACTCCTTCGCGTCGCGGCTGCGTCGGGGCTTTCTGCCGCTCATTCCCGGGCGGGGCATAAACGGGCTCATGCTCACGGGCGGGCTGGAGCTGTTTTTCCTGCGCTGGCGTATGCCGTATTCGATACATTGGGGCGCGCGGAGCGGGAGCCTGTTTGAAAATATTGAGCTTATGCTGATGCGCGACATTCCGGTTATCCTGGCCGTTGGGCCGAATTTCCCGCTGTTCTGGCAGAATAACAACCTGCCGTTCTACCGCCGTGAGTCGGACGGAACGCTCGTCAAAAGCTGCACCGCCCGCGCACACTACGTGGTCGTCACGGGGATGGACGAGGAGTGGCTGCGCATATCGTCATGGGGCAGGGAGTACTATATAAACCGCGGGGAATACATGGCCTACGGCAGGAAGCACAGCCTCCCCATACTCAACAGCATCGCAGTCATAAGACCCAAAGTGCGCTGATACTGCTATAAAGATCACGGCGGAAAATTTTGCCGTGATTTTTTGATTTCAGACTTGACAAAACAGGCATCCAGTGCTTTAATACAACTTACCTACCAAGTAAGTGGTACTTATGTAGGAGGCTTTTGATATGAGAATATATGACGCATATTTCCGATGTTGCAGGAAGCTGCATTTTAACTGACCGAAAACTGTAAAAATATAAATTATAAAATAAAAGGAGATATCGTTATGTCCGCTATTTATACATCCGCTGACCAGCTTATAGGCAAAACTCCGCTTCTGGAGCTGACCCATATCGAGAAGAAGCTCGGCCTCAAGGCCAAGGTGCTTGCAAAGCTTGAGTACCTGAACCCCGCAGGCTCCGTCAAGGATCGCGTCGCGAAGACCATGATAGACGACGCCGAGGAGAAAGGAATTCTGAAGGAAGGATCCGTCATCATCGAGCCGACCTCCGGCAACACCGGCATCGGCCTCGCCTCCGTCGCAGCTGCGCGCGGATACAGAATAATCATCGTCATGCCCGACACCATGTCGGTCGAACGCCGTCAGCTGATGAAGGCTTTCGGCGCGGAGCTGGTGCTCACCGAGGGCGCAAAGGGCATGAAAGGCGCAATAGCCAAGGCCGACGAGCTGGCGAAGGAGATCCCGAACAGCTTCGTGCCCGGCCAGTTCGTCAATCCTGCGAACCCCAAGGCGCACTATCTGACCACCGGCCCTGAGATCGTCGCCGATACCGACGGCGCGGTTGATTACTTCGTGGCCGGCGTCGGCACCGGCGGCACGATCACCGGCGTCGGCAAGTACCTCAAGGAGAAAGTGCCCGGCGTGAAGGTCGTCGCGGTGGAGCCTGCGACTTCCGCGGTGCTGTCCACCGGCGTCGCCGGAGCGCACAAGATACAGGGCATCGGCGCGGGCTTCGTGCCGGACGTGCTGGATACCGAGGTGTATGACGAGATAATCCCCGTCGCCAACGAGGACGCGTTCGCGGTCGGCAAGCTCATCGGCAAGACCGAGGGCGTGCTGGTAGGCATATCCTCCGGCGCGGCTGTCTGGGCAGCGATAGAGCTTGCAAAGCGTTCGGAGAACGAGGGCAAGAACATAGTCGTCCTCCTGCCCGATACCGGCGACCGCTACCTCTCCACCCCTCTGTTCGCGGACTGATATAAATGAGAATACTTGTTGCAATGAGCGGCGGCGTTGATTCCAGCGTCGCCGCCCTGCTCCTGAAAAGCGCCGGAAACGAGTGCATCGGCTGCACGATGAAGCTGTACTCAAACGAGGACGCGGGCATATCCAAGGGGCACACCTGCTGCTCGCTCGACGATGTCGAGGACGCGCGCAGCGTGGCGTACCGGCTCGGCATGCCGTACTACGTCTTTAATTTTTCGGACGATTTTCGGGAAAAAGTCATCGACCGCTTTGCCGCGCAATACTGCATGGGCATGACCCCGAACCCCTGCATCGACTGCAACCGCTGCATGAAGTTTGCAAAGCTCTTTGACCGCGCGGACATCCTCCGGTGCAGCCATATAGCGACCGGACACTATGCCCGCATCGAGCGCAGCGGCGAGAAATATCTGCTGAAAAAGGCGCTCGACCCGTCGAAGGATCAGAGCTATGTGCTGTACGCGATGACGCAGGCGCAGCTTGCGAGGACGCTGTTCCCGCTGGGCGAGCTGAACAAGAGAGAGACGCGCCAACTTGCGGAGCGCGGAGGATTCATCAACGCGCAGAAGCCAGACAGTCAGGACATCTGCTTCGCTCCGGACGGCGACTACGCGAAAATAATCGAGCTGCATACCGGAAAGAAGTCCGAGTCCGGCGACTTTGTGGACGCGGAGGGGCATGTCCTCGGCCGTCACGCCGGAGTGATACGCTATACGATAGGCCAGCATCGCGGGCTTGGTCTGTCGCTGCCGGAAAAGCGCTTTGTCACGGCGATAGATCCGGTGAAGAACACCGTAACTCTCGGCGCAGAGTCGGAGCTGTACAGGCGCGATGCGCGGGCGGCGGAGTTCAACTGGATATCCGGCGAGACGCCGGACGCGCCGGTGCGCTGCCGCGTGAAGATACGCTACCGCCAGACGGAGCAGTGGGCGTGGGTCACGCCGCGAGGCGATTCCGAGGCAGAGATATTGTTTGACGAGCCGCAGCGCGCGATAACGCCGGGTCAGGCGGCGGTGCTGTACGACGGGGACACCGTCCTCGGCGGCGGGGTCATTCAGGTTAGGAGCTGAAACTATGATATCAACACGCGGCAGATATTCGCTGCGCATTATGCTCGACCTTGCGGAGCGGCCTCAGGGCGGCTATACGCCGATGAAGGAGGTCGCCGCACGGCAGGAGATATCGCTGAAATATATAGAGAAGATAGTGCCGCTGCTGACAAAGGCCGGATTTATTGAGGGCGTCCACGGCAAGGGCGGCGGATACCGGCTGTGCCGCGCGCCGGAGGATATCACGGCCGGAGAAGTGCTGCGCGCGACGGAAGGCGAGCTTGCGCCGGTGTCGTGCCTCGAATGCGGCGCGAAGCCGTGCAGCCGTGCTGCATACTGCAAAACATTGCCGATGTGGAGGGAATATTACCGGCTCACGAACGAGTATTTTGACAACATAAGCCTCGCGGATCTGCTCGAAAACGAAGCGCCTGGGGACTATGTGATCTGAACGGGCGCGTAAGCCTTGAATTTACAATATTTTTTCAAAATTTTTATTGACAAATCACTATGCGCATAGTAATATTTCGCCCGTGGACAACGGCGTCCATCGGAAGGGCTCGTCCTTCTCCGATGGACGTTTTTGATTTTGCCTGTATTCTGTACGAACGGAGGAACACGGCATGACCGACAGCTATGAAAGCCCCCTTTGCAGCCGCTACGCGGGTAAAAAAATGCAGCAGATATTCTCTGCCGACAATAAGTTTTCGACCTGGCGCAGACTGTGGCTCGCGCTCGCGGAGAGCGAGCAGGAGCTGGGGCTGAACATCACCGACGAACAGCTTGACGAGATGCGCGCGCACCTGACCGACATCGACTATGAGCTTGCGGCGAAGAAGGAGCACGAACTGCGCCACGACGTTATGGCGCATATCCACACCTTCGGCGCGGCCTGCCCGAAGGCGATGCCGATAATCCATCTCGGCGCGACGAGCTGCTATGTCGGCGACAACACGGATATCATTCTCCAGCAGCAGGCTTTCGCGGAGATACGCGCGGGGCTTCTGCGTGCGATCGCCGCTCTCGCGGATTTTGCGGAGAAGTACAAGGCGCTGCCGACGCTGGCCTATACGCATTTTCAGGCCGCCCAGCCGACGACACTCGGCAAGCGTGCGGCGCTGTGGATGCAGGATCTGATGCTCGATCTTGAGCAGCTGGATTTCGCGGCAGGGAACCTCAAGCTCCTCGGATGCCGCGGCACGACCGGCACCGCGGCGAGCTTCCTCGCGCTGTTCGACGGCGACGGGGAGAAGGTCAAAAAGCTCGAAGCGCTCATCGCGGAGAAGATGGGCTTCTCCGACGTCTATGCCGTCAGCGGCCAGACATACACGCGCAAGGTGGATTTCTTCACGCTGTCGGTGCTCTCGGGCATCGCGCAGAGCGCGATGAAGTTTACGAACGACATTCGCCTTATGGCGCATATGAAGGAGCTGGACGAGCCGTTCGAGTCGAAGCAGGTCGGCTCCTCCGCCATGGCCTACAAGCGAAACCCCATGCGCTGCGAGCGCATCTCGGCGCTGGCTCGCTACGTGATAGCCGACGCGCAGAACCCTGCCATGACCGCGGGCGCGCAGTGGCTGGAGCGCACGCTGGACGATTCCGCCAACCGCCGCATAAGCATTCCGGAGGCGTTTCTCGCCGTGGACGGCATACTCACGCTATACGCCAACATCGTCGGCGGCCTGACCGTCTACCCGAAGGTGATAGAGAAGCATCTGAATGCGGAGCTGCCGTTTATGGCGACGGAGAACATTCTCATGTACTGCGTCAGAAAGGGCGGCGACCGGCAGGAGCTGCATGAGGCGATACGGAAGCACTCCGTCGCGGCGGGACTCGCCGTGAAGCAGGAGGGAGCGGACAACGATCTGCTCGAGCGCATCGCTGCCGATCCCATGTTCAAGCTCACGCGGGAAGAAATTCAGGGCATAATATCCGAGGGACACTTCACCGGCATGGCCGAGGAGCAGACCAAGGAATATTTGAAGGCCGTCCGCGCCGTGCTCGACGCGAACCGCGATGTCATCGCCGCGGAGCCTGCGGCGGAGATAAATATATAAAAATCAGGAGGACGCAAAAATGTTAACAGCCGTTGTAGGTATCAACTGGGGCGATGAGGGCAAGGGCCGCATGGTCGATCTGCTCAGCGCCGATTATGATATAGTCTGCCGCTATCAGGGCGGCAACAACGCGGGACACACCGTTATAAACGACTACGGTAAGATCGTCCTGAACCTGCTCCCCTCCGGCATTTCCCGCGAGGGCACAGTGAACGTCATGGGCAACGGCATGGTCATCGACCTTGAGCACCTCGTTCACGAGATACAGTCCCTGCGCGATAAAGGCATCCATATCGGCCCCGACAACCTGAAGATCAGCGACAAAGCGGTCATCTGCCTGCCCTGGCACAAGATGCAGGACATCATGGAGGAAGATCGCTTAAAGGATAAGAAGTTTGGCTCCACCCGCCGCGGCATCGGCCCCGTCTACGCAGATAAGTATATGAAAAAGGCAGTCAGAATGGGCGACCTGTTTGCCCCCGACAAGCTGCCGGAGAAGGTTGCCGACCTTACCGAGTGGAAAAATCTCACCGTCCGCGGCTACGGCCATGAGCCGGTCAAGGCCGAGGATATCCTCGCGTGGCTGCACGAGTTCGGCGATCCCATCAAGCCCTACATCACCGACGTTTCCGACTATCTCTATGACGCAGCCACGGCAGGGGAGAACATCATGTTCGAGGCTCAGCTCGGCGCGCTGCGTGATATCGAGTTCGGCATCTACCCCTACACCTCCTCATCCTGCACCCTAGCGGGCTACGCCACGATCGGCGCCGGTATCCCCGGACTGAAGCTCGATAAGACCATCGGCATTATGAAGGCATACTCTTCCTGCGTCGGCGAGGGTCCGTTCACGGTCGAGATGTTCGGCGACGAGGCCGAGGCTCTGCGCCGTGCAGGCGGCGAATACGGCGCGGCGACCGGCAGACCCAGAAGAGTCGGCGCGTTCGATATCCCCGCCTCCCGCTACGGCGTGCGTATGCACGGTGCCGACTGCATCGCCCTGACGAAGATGGACGTGCTGTCCTACATGGACAAGATCCCCGTCTGCGTCGCGTATGACATCAACGGCGAGATAACCGAGAAGTTCCCCGTAGGCGAGCGCCTGAACGCCGCGAAGCCCGTGTTTGAGTACATGGAAGGCTTCGGCGATATCTCCGGCTGCCGCAAGCCCGAGGATCTGCCCAAGGCCGCGATGGATTATATCCGCTATCTTGAAGCCGCCGTCGGCTGCAAGATAAAGTATGTCTCCGTCGGCGCTGGCAGAGACGAATACGTCGAACTGTAAACGATAAGATAAAAATAAGGCAGGGAGAGCGAAGTTCGCTCTCCCTGCGTTTTTTGCGTTCGGATGTAAAAACCCGCATCGCAGAAGCGATGCGGGCTCTGTTTGGCAATAAGATAAGTAAAAAATTACTTGATCTCGACGGTTGCGCCGACGGCCTCGAGCTGAGCCTTGAGAGCCTCTGCGTCTTCCTTGGAGATGCCTTCCTTGATCTTGGCAGGAACGCCTTCGACCATTGCCTTTGCCTCTGCGAGGCCGAGGCCGGTGATGCCGCGGACTTCCTTGATGACCTTGATCTTCTCTGCGCCGAAAGCGGTCATGACGACGTCGAACTCGGTCTTCTCTTCGACGGCTGCTGCTGCTGCGCCGGCTGCGGGAGCGGCGACTGCTGCTGCGGAGACACCGAAGGTGTCCTCAAGTGCGTGGACGAGCTCGCTGAGCTCAAGAACGGAGAGACCCTTGATCTCTTCGATCATAGCAGTGATTTTTTCACTCATTGTAATTTCCTCCATTAAAATCTTTGTGTGCTGCGGAATTATTCAGCAGCTTCGGCAGCGGGAGCTTCAACAGAGCCGCCCTTCTGCTCAAGAATCTGACCGAGGCAAACGGCCAGGCCGGTGATAGGCGCGATCATGGTGCCCAGAACCTTCGCATACAGAGCGTCCTTGGAGGGCAGCTCTGCCATCTCTGCGATCTCAGCATCACTGAGGACCTTGCCCTCCATGAAGGCGGCCTTGATGTTGAAACGCTCGCCCAGCTTCTTGCTGTAGTCGTTGAGGATGCGGAAGGGAGCGATGGGATCATTCTCCGCGGTTGCCAGAGAGGTGGTGCCGTTGAGGACGTGATCGAGTTCGTTCATCCCCAGCTTGTCCAGAGCCTTTCTGGTCAGGGTGTTCTTGACGACGGTGTAGTCAACAGCGTCCTTGCGCAGCTCGGTACGCAGTGCGGTGTCCTCAGAAACGGTGATTCCCTTGTAATCAACGAGGACGCCTGCGCTGGCGTTCTTGATACGCTCGGCGAGCGCTTCCACTATCGCCTGCTTTTCGCTAAGAACCTTTGCGTTTGGCATGTGTGTTTTTCACCTCCACACGAATGATGGTCACGCTCATAAAGAAAACCCTTGCATCCTAAGACGCAAAGGCACATAACAATCAAATAAAATTGTTGATGTCCTCGGCAGGATTTACGGCCAAGGCCACCTGCTGTCTCCGGAGCGCCCCAATATAATACTATACGGAATCGGCGCTGTCAAGCATTTTTTGCTGATTTTCCGCTGTTTTATGACGGGGTATCAAATGCACTGCCGCGGGAAATACTAACTCCGCGTCCATAAACAGGACAGATAGGAGACAGTATGCAGGGAAAAGTCGAAATTTGCGGAGTAAACACCGCGCGGCTGCCGGTGCTGAAAGGCGCCGAGACCCGCGCCCTGCTGGAAAAGGCTCACGCCGGAGACCGATCTGCGCGCGAGGAGCTTATTTCCGGCAACCTCCGGCTGGTATTGTCGGTGGTGCAGAAGTTCGCCGGACGCGGCGAGAGCATGGACGACCTGTTTCAGGTCGGGTGCATCGGGCTTATAAAGGCGATCGACTGCTTTGACCTGAACCAGAACGTCCAGTTTTCAACCTACGGCGTGCCGATGATCGCGGGCGAGCTGCGCCGCTTCCTGCGCGACCACAGCGCGATCCGTGTGTCGCGCTCGATGCGCGATACGGCGTATCGGGTCTTGCAGGTCAAGGAGAAGCTCATCGCCGAAAACGGGCGGGAGCCGGACGTCGAGACGATAGCCAAGGCGCTTGGCATCAAACGCGAGGAGGTCGTGTTCGCGATGGATGCGATATGCGATCCGGTGTCGCTCTACGAACCGGTGTTCAGTGACGTCGGGGAGAGCACCTGCGTCATGGATCAGATCGGCGACACGCGCAACACGGACGAGCACTGGCTGGAGCAGATCGCATTGCAGGAGGCGATGCGCCGCCTGAGCGAGCGCGAGAAACGCATCCTTGCGCTGCGGTTCTATGACGGCCGAACGCAGATGGAGGTCGCAAAAGAGGTCGGGATATCTCAGGCACAGGTATCGCGGCTGGAGAAGAACGCGATAAACCAGATCAAGAAGAATATCACAGCGTGATCATAATATGCAGAAAAATCACCGCGGAAATTTTCCGCGGTGATTTTTTATCGCAGGTCGAATATTGTCACGGTGCAGGAGTCAAACACGGCGGGGTAGTTTTCCGCGAGGTAGCCGTAGATGTTCCCGTCGAGCATCCGCTCCGCGGAGCCGAAATACACGTACCCGATCTTATATTCCCCGCGCAGGCGCTCGAACGCCTCGGCATCGGTCAGCATCTCCTGTGCGTCGCGCTGTGCGCCGGTGTAGTCCAACCCGTGATAGTACAGATACGACGGGCTGCCGCAGACGATATTGCGTCCGGTCAGCGCGGCGACTGTGTTGTTATGGTTGTCGTCAGTCAGGAACACGGCGTCCGGTTCTGTGTTCGCCATGATATACTCCGCTGCCGACACGTCGTCCGCGCTGAACAGCCGGTAAGCGTGATCCGGCAGACCGGACACGACCTCGCGCCCAAGCGTGAATACCGCGGCGCTGCAGCCGATGACCACGACCAGCGCGAGGAATGCCGCGCGGAGCGGCTTCGTCTTCAGCCTTTCGACGAGCAGCATTATGAAGTCTGCAACCAGGAAGCAGGCGAACAGATAAGCAACATAGAAGAGCTTGTTATTGTCATACGGATTGGGCTGGAACAGTACGATTTCGCCGAGGACGAATATCAGCGCCGCTCCGGAGAATACGGGGCGCTGCTCGCGCGGGCAGAACACCAGTGCGAATGGGGTCATTGCGAACACGAGGCCGACGTTTTTCAGCCAGAACCAGAGCCAGTTCTCCTGCCCCTGATTCACCCAGTCCAGCCCAATGCGCAGAAAATGCGAGTTGCCCTCGACGGAGCGCAGCGTCCACAGCATGAGCTGCGGCGCGGCGAGCAGCACCGCGGGCAGTCCGAAGCGCAGCCAGCGGCGGAACCACGCCATGCACAGCCCGTCGCGGCGGAGAGAATAGAGCAGCCAGCAGAACGCGACAAGCCCCAGCGCAAAATAGGAGTGCGTGTGTATCATCGGCAGCAGCCCGCCAAAGATGCCCGCCGGTAGCCACGCGCGCTCGTCGCCGCGGAACACAGCGCGGTACAGCAGGTACAGTATCGCAAACAGCGCTGCCCAGCCGAACAGCGTCGCGCGCTGCGGCAGCAGCATGTCCGCGATGACGTTCACCCAGCGGATGCCGCGGTCGGTGAGATTCGTCGGCGTGGTGTAAAAGCCGGTGAAAAGCTCGGTCAGGCTGTAGTCACCCATGAAATATATCATGCCGAGACCGCCGTTGAGGAAGAACAGGATAAACGCCAGCACCGCCGCGCCGCGTCTGTGGACTATCTCGCGGCCGAGGAACCAGCCCCCGCAGAAAACCTGAGCCAGCGCAAAGACCATCGGCACGATGTACGCCGCGCGCAGCGGCAGACCGAGCAGGTACAGGCTCGCCGACACGCTGTCGCACAGGAAGGGATAGCACAGGCGCGAGCCAGGCAGGATGCTGTATTCAAACGGGAAGTTTCCCTGTTCGGCCATCGATGTGATGAAGCCGAGGTGCATACACATGTCGCCGTAGCTGCACTGGCCGCTGTAAAGCCCGCCGCCGTAGGAGCTGAGGGTGTGGGTGCACAGCAGGTACACGCACAGCGCGAGAAACGGCGGCAGCAGGAATATGAGCGGCCTGTCGCCGCGCGGCTCGTCCGCGTCCGGAGAGAACGGCGTTTTCCTGTGCAGCCGGAGGGAGAGAGCCGCTATTATAAACCCGCAGCCAAGCCCCGCGAGGTGTGCGCCGCGCGTGAAGCCCATGAGAAACGCAAATGGGATCGGCGCCCACATTGACAGCACAGTTCCCGCCGCGCTGCCGAGCCACAGCCGCACCGCGAGCCGTTTCTCCACGAAATATTTATATGCCAGCAGTACGCCCAGCGCCTGCCAGAACAAAAACCACAAGATACCGAGCATCTGATCCTCCGAGTCCTGATAGTATACCCAGATTATAAAACAAAACTCCCGCAAGTTCAATACTTGCGGAAGACGGACGGGTGATACAAAAAGAAAAGACACACGAGAGTGTGTCTTTTCTGGAGCTGCTACCCAGATTCGAACTGGGGACCTCATCCTTACCAAGGATGCGCTCTACCTACTGAGCTATAGCAGCAAAGTATATGCCCCTTAAAAAGGGGCATATGTTGTGGCGACCGAGAAGGGACTTGAACCCTCGACCTCCGGCGTGACAGGCCGGCGTTCTAACCAGCTGAACTACTCGGCCACAGCTCCGTTAATATAACAAATATAGCGGAGTTTGTCAATAGGTTTTTTCAAAAAAATTTGCGTCTTATATCACAGCGCCGCATAAATTTCCGCGCCGTGGCTCATGAGCCAGCGATAGAGCAGGATGTCTGCCGCCGCTATCGCCGCCGCAAAGCCCCACGCGCAGATGTTGAAGTCCACATCGCATGCAGCGTACAGGACTATCGGCGGGATCAGCGCCGCCCAGCTTATCAGCATTGTGAACAGCAGCCCCACGCCCGTTTTGACCGCCTGTGCCTCGTTGCTCCAGTCCAGACTCGGATGGCGCAGGTTCTCGACAAGGCCAAGTATGCCCGTGAACACGCCGAACAGCAGCGGGATGATTATCAGCGCCGCCGCGTCCGCCGCATCGGGGCGCGCGACGAATACCGCCGCAAGCGAGGCGATAAGCGCGGGGATCAGGCAGATGTAAAGGTGGAGCCGGAGCTTTGCGCAGAGCACCTGCTGCACCGTGACCGGCAGTGACTGCGCTATCCACAGGCTGCGCCCCTCAAGATTCACCGACGGGGCGCTGACAAAATTCATGCTGCCCAGCAGGCATATCGCGGCCAGCAGCAGCGGGCACAGCTGCGCGCTCATGCCGGGCATCGAGAACAGCTCCGTTATGTCCGCGCGCTTTATAACGAGCGCCACGGCGGCGATTATCATCATGATCGCGCCGAGTCCGGCGTTGACCATGTACGCGGAGCTGGAGAAGAATCTAGCAAATTCGCGGCCGAGCAGCGCGACGTCCGGAGCCTTGGCCGCCTCGCGCTTTTCGACGTACTTGTTTCTGACCCCGCCGCGCTTCATCGTGGCGGTGCGGATGAAGTTGCGCTCAAGCAGCAGATATGCCGCCGCGCTCACAGCGACGAGCACCGCGCATACCACCGCGAGCAAATCGCCGCGGCCGAGCGCAATAGCCGCGCCCACGGCGTATAGCGGCGACGAGCTGCCTACGGAATCGGCGATGGCCTGCGCCTGAGACTGCGCGTCGCTCAGAAGTCCGGTGTTGAGCTTTATCATCAGCCAGCTGTATCCGAGAATCAGCGCGACGCACAGCAGCATACCGATAACGCCCTTGCCCGTGCCGATATGCGCCGTAATGATGCTGAACAGCCAGCCGAACAGCGCGGACACCGCCAGCGCGAAGAACGGCAGCAGCGCGAATACCAGCGCAAAGGCCAGAACCTCATAGCCGCCGACCGCTCCCAGCGAGCAGCGGACGATGATGACGGGGATCACGACCGGCAGGCTGAACACAAGGTTTATGACGAGCAGCATCACGAGCCGGCTTATCAGAATATCGCCGGGCTTCACGGGCAGACTGAGCAGCAGCTCGTTGTCACGCGCCTCGAAAAGCTGTGATTTGGCGAAAAACACGCTGCCGATGAACATCAGCCCGAAGTCCATCATCACGGCCATCGCATACACGAGCCAGTCAAGCCCGACCGCGTGGAAAGGCGCGGCCAGCACGTCGAACAGATGCCATATGCCGAAGCCCGCCGCACCGAAAGCGTAGACCATCAGAAACGCGAAGCCGATCATCGAGCCTTTGGTCTGCTTGCCCTTCTTCGCCGTCGCGCCGGTGAACCATTTGCCCAAGGCCGTCATGCGCACACGAAGCAGAGCTTTAAGCATTGCCGTCACCCTCCAGTTCGAGGAACACGTCCTCAAGCGAGGAGTCGCCCTTGACCTCTTCCATGCTGCCGCTGGCTATGAGCCGACCGGACTTGATTATGGCCACTTTGTCGCACAGCTTCTCCGCGACCTCAAGCACGTGCGTCGAGAAGAATATCGCTCCACCCGCATCGCAGTGCTCGCGCATCATCAGCTTCAGCTCGTGCGCGGCCTTCGGGTCGAGACCGACGAAGGGTTCGTCCATGATGATGAGCTTCGGCGTGTGGAGCCACGCGGAGATTATCGCAAGCTTCTGCTTCATGCCGTGGGAGTAGGCCGATATTGGCTGCGCGAGATCGTCTGCCAGACCGAAAATGTCCGCGTACTTCCTGATGCGCTCTATGCGGGCGTCCGCCGGAACGCAGAAGATATCGGCGATGAAGTTCAGATACTTTATGCCGCTCATGAATTCGTACAGATCGGGGTTATCCGGTATGTACGCCATGCGGCGCTTGCACTCGAGTGCGTCGGTCTTGACCGACAGACCGTCCACGTATATCTCACCGGCGTCAAACTGCAGGATGCCTGCGCAGGACTTTATCGTCGTGGTCTTGCCTGCGCCGTTGTGGCCGATAAAGCCGTATATCTCGCCCGGCGCGATATGCAGCGTCAGGTCGTCCACGGCCTTTTTGCCGCCGTAGGTCTTCGTCAGACCGTTGATTTTAAGCATTTATTCTTCCCCCCCTGTGCTCACTTGATGTCCAGCTCGATCGGCTCGTCGAGCGTTTCAGATACATATTTTCCGTTTTTCTTCCGCTGCCGCACGCACTCGGTCAGCAGATATTCTATCTGGCCGTTGACCGAGCGGAAATCATCCTCCGCCCATGCCGCTATCGCGTCATAGAGCTTCGCGGACAGGCGCAGCGGAACCTGCTTCTTCTCTGCCATTCTATTAATACAGGCTGCCGGAGTTGACTATCGGCTGTGCGTCGCGGTTGCCGCAGAGCACGACCAGCAGGTTCGACACCATCGCCGCCTTGCGCTCCTCGTCAAGCTGCACCGAGCCGCTCTCCTCAAGGCGCTCCAGTGCCATCTCGACCATGCCGACCGCGCCGTCGACTATCATCTTGCGCGCGTCGATTATCGCAGAGGCCTGCTGCCGCTGGAGCATGACCGCGGCAATCTCAGGAGCGTAGGCAAGGTAGGTGATGCGAGCTTCGATTATCTCGATGCCCGCGTCGGAGACCTTCTTCTGTATCTCGTCGCGGATGCGGGAAGCGACCGTCTCGCTCGAACCGCGCAGGCTGCCCTCGTCGGCGAGTCCGTCGCCGGTGGTGTCCACGCCGGGCGCCACGTCATAGGGGTAGATGCGGACGATGTTTCTCACCGCGCTGTCGCACTGGAGAGACAGGTACTCCTTGTAGTTGTCGACATTGAAAACAGCTTTCGCAGTGTCCACAACGCGCCACATGACGGCGATGCCGATCTCGATGGGGTTGCCGAGGCAGTCGTTTATCTTCTGGCGGGAGTTGTTCAGGGTCATCACCTTGAGGGAAATCTTCTTGCTCGCGGACTGGGCAGCGGCGGCCGAGACATCGGGCGCGGAGAGATTCAGCGACAGCCCTTTCGCGGAGCCGCCGTCAACGTCGCCGCTCTGGTTGAGCTTGGTCTTGGCTGCGGGGTTCACGCCGACGCAGAAGGGGTTGACGAAGTAGAAGCCCTCGCCTCTCAGCGTACCGACGTAGTTGCCGAATAGGGTCAGAACCAGAGCCTCCTGCGGCTTGAGTACTTTCAGGCCGAAGATCGGCACCCAGCCGATGCAGACCCAGATGCAGCCGATGACGAACAGCACAGTGTAGTTGTGCTTTGCCACGCTGTTTACTGCGCCGACGCCGAACGGCGTCGATACGTAATCGACGGCGTTAGCCATACCGATGCCGCCGATGATCATCGCGGCGATGCCCGCGGCGTAAAGCGCGATGATTATTATCAGGGCGCGCATACCGTGCTTTTTATTTTCAAGTATCTTTTCGGTCATTTTCTTTGTCCTCCATCTTTTTGATATCAATATGATATCACCACGTTATTTTAATGTCAAGTATTTCCGTAAAAATTTTCCGCAAAAAATCCACCGCACGGGACGTGCAGTGGATAAATGTGGATATATTATAATGAATGATTTTACGCCGTTATACGACTTGAAAGATGTAGAACTTGAGGTAGTCCGTCTCCGGAACGTTCCAGAGTATGGGGTGGTCGGGCGCCTGCTGGCGGGCTTCGATCTGCCGCAGCTCCACTCCGGCATCCGCTGCGGCGGACTTCAGCATCTTCACAAACAGCTCCGAGGGCATGAAGTGGCTGCATGATGCCGTGGCGAAGTAGCCGCCGCGCGGCAGAAGCTTCAGCGCGCGGAGATTTATCTCCTTGTAGCCGCGCTCCGCTCCCGCAACGGTCTTGCGGGACTTGGTGAAGGCCGGAGGATCGAGAATGATGAAGTCGAACGGAGCCTTGACCTGCTTGCCCAGCTCCGGCAGCAGGTCGAACACGTCCGCTACCAGAAAGTCCATCTTGCCGTCAAGCCCGTTCCGCTGCGCGTTGGCCTTGGCCATCTCTATTGCCGAGGCGGAGATGTCCACCGCCGTGACGTGCTCCGCGCCGCCGAGCGCGGCGTTGAGCGCGAACGACCCGGTGTGCGTAAAGCAGTCGAGTACGCGGCGCCCCTTTGCTAGCCGCGCCACAGCGAGGCGGTTGTATTTCTGGTCGAGGAAGAAGCCGGTTTTCTGCCCGTTTTCAACATCGACCTTGTAGAATATGCCGTTTTCGCAGATCTCCGTAACCGGAGATTCCGGGTGCGTCTCGCCGGGGAGCGGGTACCAGCCCTTGTATTGCTCCAGTCCCTCAAGCTCGCGTATTGCGACGTCGTTCCGCTCAAATATGCCGCGGATGTCCTGCTCGTCCTCGCGCAGAACCTCGGCGAGCAGCGGGAACAGCGTGTCCTTTATGCGCTCCATGCCGACGGAAAGCGTCTGCACGACCAGAAGCTCCGAGAATCTATCCACCGTCAGGCCGGGGAAGCCGTCCGCTTCGCCGAATATCACGCGGCAGCAGCCGGTGTCGCTGCCCATGACGACCTTGCGGTAGTCCCACGCGTATTTTATGCGGCGCTTCCAGAATGCCGCGTCGAAGCGGTCGTTCGCGTTGCGGGAGATGAGGCGGACGCGAATTTTGCTTTTGCGGCTGAGAAAGCCGGTGCCGAGGTATTTGCCCTTCTCGCTCACCGCGTCCACAAGCACGCCGTTTTCGGCGTCCTCGCCGCCGGAGACGACCTCCGCCTCGTATATCCATGGATGCCCCTGCTCGACCCAACGCGTGCCCTTCGGGCTTATGACCAGACGCGGAAATTCCCGCTGTGATTTCATATCAGTTCCTGCCTTTTAAAATATTGTGCTGCTATTTTACCACGTAATGCCGCCCGACGCAACGTGTCAGGTATGTATAATGGGCGACGGAATTCAAAAAGCGACAGCGCCTTTGTCGGCTGCTGTCGCTTTTTTCAGCTCTCCATCTGCTTCCCCAGAAACGATGCGACCGTCTGGGCAAGCTTGTATTCAAGCTCCTCGCATGGGATGCTGTTGCGCGGCGTGATAAACATTACACAGCCCATCAGATCGCCCTCGGAAATGACGGGAGCCGCTATGGAAACGCAGTATTTTTCGTCGTCCGCCACGACCGGCATCGAGCTGCCGCCGGACTCCTGCCGGTAGACGCTGCGGCTCTCCATGACCGCGGCGAGCTGCTGGCTGATGGGCTTGTCCATAAGCTCGCGCTTTGCGCCGCCGGCAATGGCGATGACGCTGTCTCTGTCGCTCACGGCGACAATGCCGTCGGTAGCCTTGCGCAGGCTGTCGCATATCTGCGCAGCGAAGTCGGATAATTCCCCGATCGGGGAATACTTCTTGAATATCAGCTCCCCGTCCTTATCTGTGAAAATCTCCAACGGGTCGCCCTCACGGATACGCATGGTGCGGCGAATTTCTTTGGGTATGACCACGCGGCCGAGGTCGTCTATACGGCGGACTATTCCGGTTGCCTTCATGTTATATCTCCCTTTTCTGTGTGTATTTGTAATGCTGGCTGACAGTACTAGTCTTTGCTTATTATGGAAGAATATGCGGGCGCGGGTTTTAATTATTTCGATCCCGCAGGAGCGATCCTGCGGGATTTCGTCGTGCAGAATGTCTGAAAATATTGACATACAGACCGGTATTTGGTAATCTCAAATCAGATAAACCGGAAAATTCCGCGAAAGCGCAGAGAAGGGGGCGGCACGACGATGGAAGACCATGAGCAAACGACGGAGGAACGGCCTGTGATGCGCATACATCCTAAAAAAGCGAGGTATTGCTGGGAGAAATGTTCGCCCTAGTTCTGAAGCCATGCAAGAAGTACGAGGAGGGCTTCAGAAAACTCCGTTGGTGGCATATTCATCCCAAGTGGAGACATCCGTTCCTCGTGAAAAATATTTACTGTAATACGGGCAAATATAAGGGAATCATAGAGGAATATTCGCGTAAAAAAGTCAGCTTTGAAAGGATATATTATTAAAAACGTTAGATGACAGGGGCAGTTATGGTAAAAAACGCACCTGCATTTCTTGAACGGAGAAGCTATGATTGATTTGTCATTTGAAGAAGAGGTACTTCTGCACGAGATAAATAAGTACTGCAAAAGATATGAGGAGATAGATGCAAACTTTTCCGGTACGCCGAGCAGATATGAATACTGCTGCGGAAGCCGTGGAGGGATTCATAGGGGGTATTATAGCCCAAGTCTGATTGAAGATATTGTGGTCGGAGGAGTGAATCGAGGAAGGCGCGTTATACACCCGCGCAGTAACTATCAATTCAGATACGGCTTTGACAGCGATAACCGCTTAAGTGTGGCTGAATACTACTGGGATCGTAATTGCGGAGCCACACCGGTGTTGTACTCTAAAGAATTTCTAATAAGAGATGGGCAAACGGTTGTCGCTCCGATTTATGAAGTGATTCATAGACCGGAAATTTCCGGCGTGTCTCTCTGCGAATATGATGACTGCGGTCGTATTGTTAGTTATGACAGGCTGGTGTGTTACATTGAAAATCCGCGGCTCGGGGGATATAAAGATTATTATTCTGAAAAGTACTTTTATGATAATAGCGGCCTGCTCAAAGACGTGTATTGCGGTGAAAAAAGAGAAAGCTATATAGTTTGGTATAAATATAGATTTCACCATGACGCAGATGGAAAGTTAAACTGCTATGAAAATTTTGACGGTAACGGAAAGTTTACGTCATCGTACGATGTTCCCAAATCCAGACAGAGGAAAATATAAAGGCTCTTTTTTGGAGATGAGATATTACAAATAAAGATATGCTTACACGGCTAGGGGGGAGACATGAAAAAGCTGATCATTATATGTGTATTGATATGCCTGCTGTTTGCTGCCTATGAGAGCCGCATTGAACTGCCGCCGGTTGATAACACAACCCCGGCGGAATATCTGATAACCCATACCTATTCCGATGCCGACCTTGCCTTGATTGAAGAGAACTATGACAATATACTCGACCTCGCAAGGGACTACAAAATTGAGTGCATCCGAGACCCAAGGGAGTTTTTTGAAAATTATCTTCCCTATATTGTGCTTATGTCGGACACCGGTAAGCGGGTATTTGTGTACTTCGATGACCCCAATTTTAGCGACGATAAAGACAGTATAGCCTTCTGTTTATTAACGGACGAATTCAAAAGCTATGATGAGATGTATGCCATACTTGATGACATGGTCAATAATGGTACGACGTGGGAACAAGTATATGCAATGTTTGATCAGTATAACACCGGCGAGTCTTTTGGCGGCAGGGGAATGGCTCAAAGCTTTGCGGTAAAAGAAGGCGTTTTTATAACTGCTGCTTATTTTGAAAAAGAACCAGCCTTTTCTAAAATTAATTATTATTCAGATGAAGAGATATTTTGCCCAGATGTTATCGAACGCGAATACAGTTTAGCGCACACTATTAAGCCCCTGCTGACGATCGACAAAAACTGGTGAACGGACGCCAACGATTATAAAATGGTAGATATTACAGAAATTATGGATATGCTCGATTGGCATATGCCATATGAAATTCAATCCAAGGGAATATTCTTAGCAAGAGATACGGAAACGATTATTCCGTTTATACAACCGTTAACACCAAAGCATAATAAAAATGTATGGGGAAATTGTGCTCGAATCATAGCAGAGAGAAGCGACGAGGAGCTTAAGCCCTATTTAGTCGAATTGTTAGAATGGTTACAGGATATGAATTGGCCTGGGGCGCTTTGCATTTTAAATAGGCTGCAAAAATACTCGGATAACAATTCTATCCGCAATGCAGTAAATGTTTGCATTGAAAAAGCAAAGAAGCGCAGTGATGAGGCCTGGGAAAGCAACTTACGTTTGCTGCAGCAATGTGCAGAGGGTGACTATGCCGAGATATAATAAAGATAACGTCAAAGGGTTAAAAGAGCTGCTATACAACAGCTATGTTCACGATGCGGAATTGGAAAATGCGGAATTTGACTTTAAAGAATACAGCATTAAGATCACATTATTCAATCCGATTTTCGGCGCAAAAATCAACTTTACCTTCCTCAACATAGAGACTGCCCTCACGATTAAAGGGGACTGGCAGGGGGAGCGCGCAACGATCGTTTCACTGACTGTGGAAGAAGATTTTTCATATTTGCAGAAATATCTCCCGAATCACGGCGAATACATGGACTCGCTGTACCTGTTGTTTCAGACGTTTTCCGGAAACGAACTGCATATTGTATCAAAAGAAGTAATAGTTGAAATCGTTTAGACAAACTAAATCGAGCCTACGGCATTCCGCCGTAGGCTCGATTCTCATCATCATTTACTTGTTTCTCATCAGTGTTTTCATGCGCAGACTGTGATCAAGGATGCTCTTGCGCAGGCGCAGGTTTTTCGGCGTGACCTCAAGCAGCTCGTCGTCCGCGAGAAACTCAAGGCACTGCTCAAGGCTCATCTGCTTGGGCGGGATGAGGCGCAGCGCTTCGTCGGAGCCGGAGGCGCGGGTGTTGGTCAGGTGCTTGGTGCGGCACACGTTGACCGGCACGTCGTCGGACTTCGGGCACACGCCGACGACCATGCCCGCGTAGACCTTGGTGCCCGGCGTGATGAACATCTGGCCGCGCTCCTGCGCGTTCCAAATGCCGTAGGCCACGGCCTCGCCGGTCTCAAACGCGATGAGGGAGCCGGTATTGCGGCGGGCGATGTCGCCCTTATAAACGTCGTACTTCTCAAACACGGAGGCGAGGATGCCTTCGCCCTTGGTGTCGGTAAGGAACTCGTTGCGGTAGCCGAACAGGCCGCGCGACGGAACGAGAAATTCCATCTTAATGCGGTTGCCGACCGGTGTCATCTCAAGGAACTCGCCCTTGCGGGAGCCGAGCTTCTCCATGACCGAACCCATGGAGTCCTGCGGCACGTCGACGACGACGCGCTCGATAGGCTCGCACTTCTTGCCGTCGATCTCCTGATACAGCACGCGCGGGGGAGACACCTGAAATTCATAACCCTCGCGGCGCATGGTCTCGATAAGGATAGACAGGCTCATCTCGCCGCGACCCGCGACGTTGAAGCTGTCGGTGCTGTCGGGAATATCGCTGACGCGGAGGGAGACGTCCTTCAGCGTCTCGCGCATGAGGCGCTCGCGGATCTGGCGGGAGGTGACGAACTTGCCCTCGCGACCCGCGAAGGGGCTGTTGTTGACGGAGAAGGTCATCTCCAGAGTCGGAGCGCTGATCTTTACGAAGGGCAGAGCCTCGGCCGCGCCGCGGGCGCAGATAGTGTCGCCGATCGTGACGTCGCCGATGCCGCTCATGGCGATGATGTTGCCGGCACCGGCCTCGGTCACGGGGACTCTGTTCAGCCCGTCAAACTGATAGAGCGAGACGGCCTTGGCTTTCATCGACGGCTCGTCGGGCGTATGATAGTTGCAGACCTCGATCTCCTGATTCTGCTTGATGACGCCGCGCTCGATGCGGCCGATGGCGATGCGGCCTACGTACTCGTTATAGTCGATGCTGGAGACGAGCATCTGGAACGGCGCGTCGAGATCCATCTCGGGCGCGGGGATGTACTGAAGAATAGTGTCGAACAGGGGCTTGAGATCGGTGCCGGGGACGTCGGGCGAATAGCTCGCGGTGCCCTGACGGCCGGAACAGAACAGCATCGGGGAATCCAGCTGCTCGTCGGTCGCGTCGAGATCCATCAGCAGCTCCAGCACTTCGTCCACGACCTCGTGGATGCGCTGATCGGGGCGGTCGATCTTGTTGACGACGACGATGACGCGGTGCCCCAGCTCGAGCGCGCGGCTGAGCACGAAGCGGGTCTGCGGCATGGGGCCTTCGGCTGCGTCAACGAGCAGGATAACGCCGTTGACCATCTTGAGTATACGCTCGACCTCACCGCCGAAGTCAGCGTGACCCGGGGTGTCTACTATATTTATCTTGGTGTCGCCGTACCATACGGCGGTGTTCTTGGCCATGATGGTGATGCCGCGCTCACGCTCAAGGTCATTGGAGTCCATTACGCGGTCCACGATCTCCTGATTTTCGCGGTATACGCCGGACTGCTTGAGCATTTCGTCGACCAGAGTGGTCTTGCCGTGGTCAACGTGGGCAATGATTGCTACGTTTCTGAGTTTGTCCATTTATCGCAACTCCCTTGCGTTAGATTTGTCTCTGATTTTATTTTCAACACAAAACTGAATTTTAACACCAGTGAAACTAAAAATCAACATAAAAGCGCAATTTTTGCTGAAATTTCGGGAAATTTTTACCCGAAGCGTCCGACGCGGTTGAAAAATGCGGGCGCAGGTATTATAATCAAGAAAAAAAGTCAGGAGCGAGCTATGAGCGATAATTTCTTTGCATATATATCCCGCATGCGGTACATTGTCCGCTGGAGCCTTATGCGCAATTCTCTGCCGGAAAATATTCAGGAGCACAGCCACATGGTCGCCGTCATCGCCCACGCGCTGGGCGTGATACGGCGCGACGTGATGGGCGTCCCCTGTGATCCGAACGAGGCGGCGGTCGTGGCGCTGTTTCACGACAGCTCCGAGATTCTCACCGGCGACCTGCCCACGCCGATAAAATACCACAGCGAGGAGATCAAGGGCGCTTACCGGCAGGTGGAGAATCTGGCATGCAACATGCTGCTGGACACGCTGCCGGACGAGCTGCGCGGCGCGTATGAGCCGCTGCTGACCGGCGAGGCGCAGGAGCGGCTGCACGACATCGTCAAGGCGGCGGACAAGCTCTCGGCGTACATAAAGTGCATCGAGGAGCGCAAGGCGGGCAACAACGAGTTTCTGTCCGCGGAGAAGCAGAACCGCGAACAGCTGGAGGCAAACCCGCTGCCGGAGGTCAAATATTTTATGGAGCACTTCATCCCCGCGTTTGAGCTGACGCTCGACGAGCTTGGGACTATCGGATAAGCGAGGAGAATTTCAATGGAACAGACAAAACTTGACCGTATAAATGAGCTTGCGCGGCTCGCGAAGGAGCGCGAGCTGACCGAGGCGGAGCAGACCGAGCGCGCGGCGCTGCGCAAGGAGTATATCGAGGAGTGGCGGCGCGGCACAATAGAGCTGCTTGAGAACACCTATATCGTCACACCGGACGGCGTGAAGCACAAGCTCCCGAAGCGCGGCGAAAAGAACGCGAAAATAGTCCGGTTCGACCATATAAATAAAGACAAATAAAAAAATTCCCATGAAGAGAAATCTTCATGGGAACTTTTTTATCGCTCAGTGCGTTTCGTTATATTTCTTTATTGCGACGGCGAGGATATCCATCGCGCGGGCGAGATCCTCCTGTTTGAGGACGTACGCCATGCGAACCTCGTTCTTGCCCTTGCCGGGAGTGCCGTAGAACGGCTCGCCGCAGGAGAACATGACGGTCTCGCCATTGTCGTCAAACTCGTTGAGCAGCCATAGCTGGAACTTGTCCGCATCGTCAACGGGCAGCGCGGCCATTATATAGAACGCGCCCTTCGGCTGCGCGTAGATAACGCCGGGGATGCTCGACAGCTTCTCGACCATGGTGTCGCGGCGGCGCTTGTACTCGTCGCGCGTCGCGGCGAAATAGTCCTTGTCCACGGAGTAGAGCGCGGCGGCGGCGACCTGGTCGGTCGTGGAGGCGCACAGACGGCACTGGCACCATTTCATTGCCTGAGACATGAACTCCTTGTTCTTGGAGATGAGCAGGCCGATACGTGCGCCGCAGGCGGAGAAGCGCTTGGACACAGAGTCGATAACGATGACGTTGTCCTCGTAGCCCTCGTACTGAAGCGCACTCTGGAGCGGCTCACCGCCGTATACGAACTCTCTGTACACCTCGTCGCAGACGATGAACAGATTGTGCTCCTTGGCGATGTCAAGCATCAGCTTCAGCTCGTCCGGTGTGAGGATGGTGCCGGTCGGGTTGCCGGGGTTCGTGACCAGAATGGCGCGGGTGTGCTCGTTTATGCAGGCTTCGACGCGCTCGCGCACGGCGTAGCGGTAGTTCTCCTCCGGGCAGGTCGTCAGCGGATGGATGGTAGCGCCGGCGAGGGTGACGGAGGTGTGGTAGTTCGGGTAGAACGGTTCGGGGATGATGATCTCGTCGCCGTCGTCAAGCAGCGTCGCCATGGTCATTTGCAGCGCCTCACTGCCGCCGGTGGTGACAAGGACGTCCTTTTTATCCAGCTTTACGCCGATATTGTCGTAATAATTGCAGACCGCGTCGATAAGTGCGGGAACGCCGGCGGAGGGAGCGTACGCGAGGACAGGCTCGCTGAACTCCCGCATGGCCTTAAAGTAGGCGTCGGGGGTCTTTATATCAGGCTGGCCGATGTTGAGATGATATATCTTTATGCCGCGCTTCACGGCTTCGTCGGCGTAACCGTTAAACTTTCTCATCGGAGAAAGACCGCATTTTTCCATTTTTGATGAAAACTTCATCACAGGTTCACCCCTTCAAAAAATACTTTTACGCATTATATCAGAAAACTGCACGCTGTTCAATCTTTTTTTGAAAAACATGAAATCGGGACTTGACAAACATCCGAAATCGGAGTAAACTGCGCAATGTTTCCGAAATCGGATTTATAAATCGGAGGTGCGGATATGGACGAAAAACTGAGACGCCAGATGCAGACGCTTGACAGGCTGTATAAGGAGTCGGACAGAATAGGCGATGATTATGCCGCGCATTTCGGCATGAATAACACCGCGTTCTGGGTGCTGTATACGCTCAGCCGCGCGGACAAACCCGTGACGCAGAACGACCTGTGCGAGGAGTGGTTTTTCCCGGCACAGACAATAAATTCCGCGGTGAGCGGGCTGGTAAAAAAGGAGCTTGTGCGGCTTGAACCGATACCGGGCACGAGGAACCGAAAAAGCATCGTCCTGACGGAAGCGGGGCGGGAGCTGTGCGGCAGGACGATAAGCATAGTCGACGAGATCGAGCGCGCCGCGATGCTCGGCTTCACAGAGGAAGAGCGGGAGCTGTACCTCAGCCTTTTCCGGCGGCATCTTGAAAATCTGAAGAAAGCGAGAGCCGAGCTGTTAGGCGAGACGGAGAATAAATGAAGAATCAGAGAGCGAGAAAAGTTGCAAATTACGTTATACCGACCGTACTGAGCCAGTGCGCGTTTTTCCTGTTCACGATAGTTGACGGCGTGTTCGTCGGCAACGGCGTCGGGACGGACGCGCTGGGCGCGGTGAACCTCGCCATGCCGTTCATCATGGTGATAGGCGCGGCCTTCATGCTGACGACGATCGGCGGCGTCACGGTTGCGGCCATACGCCTTGGCCGCGGGGACATCCCCGGTGCGAATCAGGCGTTCATGCATTCGCTGGGCTGCACGGCCGTCATTGCAACGGTGTTCTCCGTCATCGGCATCATGTTCACGCGGCCGCTGGCGGCGCTCCTCGGCGCGGACTGGAACTATATTGACATGGTCTGCGACTACCTGCTGTGGTACAGCATCTTTACGCTGCCCGCCGCCATATCGACCACCCTTCAGGGTTTCGGCCGCAACGACGGCGCGCCGGTGTTCGTCATGGCCTCCACCATCGTCAGCACCGCGCTGAACATTTTCCTCGACTGGCTGTTCGTTTTCCCGCTGCAAAAGGGCATCGCGGGCGCGGCAATAGCCACGGGCATCTCGCAGGTGGCGGGACTTGCGATAATCGTCGTGCACTTTGTCAAAAAGCGCGGTGTGCTGAGAATAGCGCCGGTGAAGTTCGATGCAGCCCTTGTCGGCAAGATACTCACACGCGGCCTGCCGGAGATGCTCTCCCAGCTCACAACGCCGGTGACGATCCTCTGCATGAACCTCACACTGATAAAGTACATCGGCGACGACGGAGTGAACGCGTATTCGATAATCGGGTACATCATATCGTTTGCCTATGCGATATTCATGGGTGTGTCGGAGGGAATGCAGCCGCTGTTCGGCCGCAGCTACGGCGACCAGAACGAGGAGGATCTGCACTATTTCCTGCGTGCCGGCGTTATCGTCAGCTTTGGCGGCAGCGCCGTTGTATACGGGCTGATAATCGCCCTCGGAGGGGTCATCTGCGCGATGTTCGGGGCGGACGCCCCGGCCACGGCGATAACCGTAGCGGCGATACCGCGTCACGGCTGGGCGTTCCTGTTCGCGTCGATGAATACGATCCTCTCCTCGTACCTGTATTCCACCAAGCGCACGCGCGAATCCGCGGCGGTGAATGTCCTGCGCGGCTTCATCCTCACGCCGCTGTGCATCGTGCTGATCTCGGTGGCGACGAACGGCGCGGCTGTCTGGTACGCGGTCGGCGTGGCGGAGCTTATAAGCTTCCTGTGTGCGATATTCATCACGCGCCGCTCCGAGCGCGGCGGGGTACGCTTCAGTGAGGACTGAGCAAGTTAATAAGTATATGACCGGACGGAGCCTTCCGCCCGGTCATTTTGCTTGATACGGGGCGCGTTTTTTGATAAAATACAATAAGTAGTATAAAACGTGAGAGGACTCAATAATGCTGAGACTTTTTACCGGCCGCGCCGGTACGGGCAAGACCGCGGCGGTCATAAATGAAATACATACGGCGGTTCTCGAAAAGCAGGGACGCCGCCTGCTCATAGTTCCGGAGCAGTACAGCCATGAGGCGGAGCGCGAGCTGTGCCGCGTCTGCGGCGACAGCATGTCGCTGTACGCCGAGGTCATGAGCTTCACCGGACTTGCGCGGCGCATAGCGTCCCAGCAGGGCGGCGGCGCGGCGCCATATCTCGATAAGGGCGGGCGGCTGCTGTGCATGGCGCTGGCGCTGGACGGCGCGGCGTCGAGACTGCGCGTGTACGGTTCGGCGGGGCGCAGGGCGGAGACGCAGTCGGCGCTGCTGGCGGCGGTGGACAGTCTGAAGGCCGCCGGAGTCGATTCCGAGGCGCTCTATGCGGCCTCGGAGAGCTGCCCAGGCGGACTTGGGGACAAGCTCGCGGACATGGCGCTGATACTCGAAGCCTACGACGCCGTCGTCGCGAACGGACACGCCGACCCCGCCGACAGGCTGACCGTGCTTGCTGAGCAGATACTCGACAGCTCCATGGGGTCGGATGACCATATATATGTCGACGGATTCATAGATTTCACGTTTCAGGAGCGACAGGTGCTGCGTGCGCTTTTGAAGCGCGGCGTGCAGCTCACCGTATGCCTGACGATGGATGAGCTGCACGGCGAGAACGAGATATTCGAGCTGTCCCGCCGCAGCGCGCGCGAGCTGCTCGCCTATGCGGGGGAACTTGGCGCGGAGACGGAGACGCGGCATTTCGCGTCGGGAACCTGTGGCGACGCGCTCGATTTCTTCGCCGAGAATATGTTCAGCTACTCCGCCGTGAGCTTTCAGGGCGAGCCGAACGATTCGGTGAAGCTCATGACGGCGGACGGCATGGTGGCCGAATGTGAGTTCGCGGCGGCGCAGGCGATATCCCTTGTGCGCGACGGCGGCTGCCGCTGGCGCGATATCGCGGTCGCGGTGCGCGGCTTTGACGAATACCGCGCGGCGCTGGAGAGCGCGTTCGAGCATTACGGCGTGCCGCTTTTCATGGCGCGGCGCAGCGACCTGCTGTCGAAGCCGCTCCCCGCGATGATAGCCGCGGCGTATGACATCGTGTGCGGCGGCTGGGAAGTTGACGACGTGATAAGCTATATGCGCACGGGCCTGACCGGACTTGCGCCGGAGGACTGCGACGCGCTTGAAAACTATATCTTTAAGTGGCAGCTCCGCGCCGGAGCGTGGAGCCGCGCGGGCAACTGGCGGCAGCATCCGGACGGCTACAACGCCGAGTACACCGAGGATACCGCGGAGCGCCTGAAAAAAATAAACGCCCTGCGCTATGCGCTGGGCGACCCGCTGCTGCATTTTGCCGCACATGGCCGCGAAGCGTCCACCGCGGCGGAGCAGGCGGCGGCGCTGGCGGACTTTTTCGATGAACTGAAGCTCTCCGAGCGCCTGAGCGAGCGTGCGGAGCAGCTTAGGGCTGCGGGGCGGGAGAGCCTTGCGCGCGAGTACGCGCAGCTGTGGGATATCATCGTCTCCGCGCTTGAGCAGTGCGCCGCGATACTCGGCGACACGGAGATGGACATGGAAGGCTTCGGGCGGCTGTTCACGCTTATGCTCTCGCGCTACGATGTGGGCGTGATACCCGTGTCGCTCGACAGGGTGTCCGCCGGTGATTTTGACCGTATGCGCCGCAGAAATATAAAGCACCTCATCGTCCTCGGCGTGAGCGACGAGCGCCTGCCCGCCGCGTCCGGCGACACCGGAATATTCTCCGACGAGGAGCGGAAGCGCCTGCTTGAGCTGGACATCGACCTCGGCGGAGCCGGGGACGGGGAGCTGTGGCGCGAGTTCTCGCTGATATATAACTGCCTTAGCCTGCCGTCGGACAGCCTGACGCTGTGCTGCCCGCTTGTGAATTCCGAGGGCGCGCCGCAGCGTCCGGCCTTCGTATACAGCCGCGCGGCGGCGATATTCGGCCTGCAGCCGCGGCACGCGGACATATCCGAACTGCGCATGTCCGCCGAAGCGCCCGCGCTGACGCTTGCGGCGCACGCGGTGAGCGGCGGTACGGCGCGCGAGCGCTCCGCCGCGGAGTATTTCCGCCGGATGCAGCCCGAACGCTTCGGCAAACTGACCTCCGCCGCGAAGATGAGCCGCGGCCGGCTGTCGCCGGAGGCGGTGCGCGCACTGTACGGCAGACGGCTGAAGCTGAGCGCGTCGAGGATAGATAAATTCGCCTCCTGCAAATTTGCGTATTTCTGCCAGTACGGCCTGAACGCGCGCCCGTATGAACCGGCGGGCTTCACGCCGCCGGAGATCGGCACGTTCATGCACTATGTGCTGGAGCACACGGCGCGCGACGTGCGTGACCGCGGCGGCTTCAGCGCCGTCTCGGACGACGAGTTGCACGCAATCACCCAGCGCCATGTGGACGGCTATGTGCATGAGCAGCTGAACGACTTTCAGGAGAAGTCGCAGCGGTTCATATACCTCTTCCGACGCCTCGGCAAGGATGTGTTCCAGATAGTGTCGGACATGGCGGCGGAGCTGCGCCGCTCCGATTTCGAGCCGCTCGACTTCGAGCTTGACTTCTCGAAGATAAGCGATATCCCGCCTGTGGAGCTTGGCGACGGCGACGGCGCGGTGACGCTCACCGGCATTGCCGACCGTGTGGACGGCTGGCTGCACGACGGGCGGCTGTATCTGCGCGTGGTCGATTATAAGACCGGCAAAAAGAGCTTTTCACTCTCCGACGTGTGGTACGGGATGGGGCTTCAAATGCTGCTGTACCTGTTCGCTCTGGGGCGCGACGGGGAGAAGCTGTACGGCCGCGAGATCGTACCGGCAGGCGTGATGTACGTCCCCGCGCGCAGCGTGATCCTGCCCGTCAGCCGCGACTGCGGTGACGAGGAGGCGCAGCGGTTGCGGCTGGACGGCGTGAAACGCAGCGGCGTTGTGCTCGACGACGCGGAGGTCATAGAGGCATGGGAGCACGGCGAGGACAAGAAATATATCCCGATCCGCATGAGATACGGCAAGCCGACGCCCGACTCGCTTATGACGGCGGAGCGGCTCGGCCTGCTGTCACGGCATATCGGAAAGACGCTCACGGACATGGCGCGGCAGCTCAATTCCGGCAGTATCGCCGCCGATCCGTATTACCGCAGCCAGCAGGAGAACGCCTGCCTCAACTGCGACTACTTTGACGCCTGCCACTTCTCGCAGGGCGAGAACGGCGAGAGCTGCCGCTTCCAGCAGAAGATACCGGCGGACAAGGTGATAGAGATGATGGAAGGGGAGGATGGCAATGGCTGAATTCAAGCCGACCGCGTCGCAGGCTGCGGCGATAAGCGCGCGCGGGAGCGCGGTGCTGGTGTCCGCGGGCGCGGGCAGCGGCAAGACGCGCGTACTCACGGAGCGCCTGATGGGCTATATAACTGACGCCGAACACCCCGTCGATATCGACAGCTTCCTTATTATAACCTTCACGCGCGCCGCCGCGGGAGAACTGCGCGGGCGTATTATGGACGAGATAGCGAGCGCGCTTGCCGCGGATCCCGCCAATAAGCGTCTGCGCCGCCAGAGCGCGCTGTGCCAGAAGGCGCAGATAGGCACGATACACAGCTTCTGCGCGGCGCTGCTGCGCGAGCACTGCCATGCCTGCGGCCTGCCGCCGCAGTTCAAGATCGCGGACGACGACCGCATCGCGGTGATGAAGTCGGCGGCGCTGGAGCGGGTGCTGGACAGGTACTATGAGAACGTGGATGCGCATCCGGGCTTCGCGCTGCTGGCGGACACCGTCGGCGCGGGGCGCGACGACCGCCGCCTTGGGACGCTGGTTCTGACGCTGCACGACAAGATGCAGTGCCATGCGCGGCCTGAGCAGTGGGCGGCGGAACAGGTGGCACTGCTGGGCGAGACCGGAGACGACGCTGCGCAGACCCCGTGGGGGCGCGAGATAATCGAACGCGTCAAGTCGATGGCCGACTACTGGGCGGCGGAGCTTGAGCGCGTGCTGCAGGCGATAAGCGCGCAGGAGAAGATAGCCGCCGCCTATACGGACAGCATCGCTGCGACGGCGGATCAGCTCCGCGAGCTTCGGCGCTGCCTTGACCTCGGCTGGGACAGGGCGCGTGCCTGCCTGCCGATCACGTATCCGGCCTTGGGGCGGCTGGCGAAATCGCCTGACCCGGCGCTGTCGGAGCTTGCGAAGAACCGCCGCACGGCCTGCAAAAAGGCGACGGAGAAGATCGAGGACATGCTCTATTCCGACTCCGAAAAGCTTCTGAGCGAGCTGCGACTGACCACTCCCGCCATGACGGCGCTGCTGGCGCTGACGCTGGATTTCGCCGGGGAACTGATGAAGGACAAGCGCCGCGCGGGGCTTGTGGATTACGGCGACCTTGAGCATATCTCGGTGCGGCTGCTGACGAACGAGGACGGCAGCCCGTCCGCGCTGGCGCGACAGCTCGGCGGGCGTTTCACGGAGATAATGGTCGATGAATATCAGGACGTCAGCCGCGTGCAGGACGAGATATTCCGCGCCATATCCAGGGACGGGAAGAACCTCTTCATGGTCGGCGACGTGAAGCAGTCGATATATCGCTTCCGGCTGGCCGACCCCGGGATATTCACGGAGAAGTATCTCAGCTACGCCGACTGTGATGCCGCCGCCCCAGGCGAGCCGCGGCGCATCATGCTGCGGGAGAATTTCCGCTCCCGGCGCGAGGTGCTGGACGCGGCGAACGCCGTGTTCGGGCTGTGCATGTCGCGCGAACTGGGCGACATCGACTATGACGAGGCAGCGGCGCTCAAGTGCGGCGCGAGCTATGAGGGCGAGGCTCCGAAGCCGGAGCTGCGGCTGATAGAGCTGACGCGCGGCGGCGGGGACGAGGACAGCCCCGACAAGACCGAGCTTGAGGCGCAGTATGTCGCGGCGCGCATCCGCGAGCTGATAGACGTGCGCACCGAGGTGAGCGGCAGGGGCGGTATGCGCCCGCTGGAATACGGCGACATTGCGATCCTGCTGCGCTCGGCAAACTCGATCGGCGGCGTGTACAGAAACGCGCTGGTGCAGCAGGGCATCCCCGTTGCGTCGGTGCAGGGCGGCGGCTTTTTCACGTCGATAGAGATATCGACGATGATGTCGCTGCTCGCGGTCATAGATAATCCGTATCAGGACATTCCGCTCATCGCGGTGCTGCGCTCGCCGGTGTTCGGCTTCACGGCGGACGAGCTGTCCGCCATACGCGCCTCCGGTAAGCGCTGCGATTTCTACACGGCGCTGTGCGCCGCAGCGGAGACGGACGAGAAATGTGCGGGCTTTGTCAGAACGCTCGCCGGATTCCGCGCGGAAGCGCCGGATATGAGCGCGGCGGAGCTGACATGGCGGCTCTGCGGCGAGCTGGACATGCTCGCGATATGCAGCGCCATGACGGACGGCGAGCAGCGCCGCGCGAATCTGCTGGAGCTTGTGGAGCTGTCAGAGCGCTTTGAGAGCAGCGGATACCGCGGACTGCACCGCTTCGTGCTGTGGCTGCGCCGTCTGGCCGAGAAGGGACAGGAACCGGCATCGGGCGCGGCATCCGCGTCGGCGGTGCAGATAATGTCGATACATAAATCTAAGGGGCTTGAGTTCCCCGTGGTGTTCCTGTGCGACACCGCGCGGCGCTTCAATAAGCGCGACAGCCAGGACTCCGTGCTTGTGCATCCGCAGCTCGGCCTCGGCCCGAAGCTGACGGATACGAAGCGGCGCATCGAGTACCCGACGCTGGCCCGCCACGCGATACGCCTGCGCCTTGAGCGGGAGACGCTCTCGGAGGAACTGCGGCTTCTCTACGTCGCACTGACGCGGCCGAAAGAGCGGCTGATCGTCACGGGTGTTGTGAAGGACGCGGAGAAAACGCTGGCGAAGGCGCGCGAGGCGGTCACAACGCCGATGGCGCCCGAAGTGCTGGCCTCGGCGCAGTCGATGCTGGACTGGCTGATCTATTCCGCCATCGCCGACGGCGGGCGGCATATCGCCATGGAGACTGCGGAACCCGCGGCGGCCGCGCCCGTGCGCGCGGCGGATACGCCGGTGGAGGGCAGCGACGAGGGAATAATCGCGGAGCTTGAGCGAAAGCTGAGCTTTGAATATCCGTATGCCGATGCGGTGCATCTCCCGTCGAAGGTCACGGCGACGGAGCTGAAAGGGCGGGACGCCGCGGACGAGGACGCGCAGAGCGTTGCGCCGAAGCCCGCGCCCAGCTTCCGCACACCGGATTTCGGCAGGGTGAACCGTCCGGCCACGGGCACGGAGCGCGGCGTTGCGACGCATTTGGTGCTGCAATACATGGATTTCTCCAAAACCGGCAGCATCGCGGAGATAAACCACGAGATCGCGAGGCTGGAGGAGGAAAAGTTCATCACGGCGCGCGAGGCGGAGGCCGTTGACGCGGAAGCGATAGACGGGCTGTTCTGTTCGCCGCTGGGGCGGCGTATGCTCGCAGCGAAAAATATGCGCAGAGAGTTCAAATTCTCGCTGCTGGTCGGCGCGGATGAGGTGTTCGGCGCGGCGGCGGGCGAGCAGGTGCTGCTTCAGGGCGTTGTGGACTGCTGCATCGAAGAGGACGGCGAGCTTGTGATAATCGACTACAAGACGGATCGCGTCCGCGGCGCTGCGGTCGAGCGGCGAGCCGAGACCTATGCCGGTCAGCTGCGCGCGTATGCCGCGGCGATGGAGCGCATAACCGGAAAGCCGGTTCGGGAGTGCGCGCTGTATTTCCTCGCGGCGGGCAGGACTGTGACAGTCCCGCTAAAAACGCGGAAATCTGAGGAAAATTCTTAAAAATACTTGCATTGCGCGCCGCACTGTGTTACAATTCCATTTGCGTCTTGTAACTATGCGTCCGCGCACAATCAAGGCAGCACATGACGAGGAGACAAAACCATGAAGGAAGGAATCCATCCTAAGTACGAGCAGACCACTATCAAGTGTGCTTGCGGCGCCGTCATCGAGACCGGCTCCACCAAGAAGAACATCACCGTTGAAATCTGCTCCAAGTGCCACCCCTTCTACACCGGCAAGCAGAAGCTGGTCGACACCAGCGGCCGTGTTGATAAGTTCAACAAGAAGTACGGCATCAAGTAATTTGCTTATGACAAAGCCTGTGCACCGCACAGGCTTTTGTCATGCGTACATTCAATTATCAAAATATACAAACCGCGCCGGGCAAATTCGTGCCCGGCGCATAAAATTTCACAAAACGTGAAATTGAGCAAATATTTATACAAAATATGCTTGACTTTATTGAATAATCCTGCTATTATTCAGCATGTCAAGTGAATATTAATTCATTGCAGATAATAAAACAAAAATCAAGCATGGGAAAGAGGATTTTAAAATGAAAAAGATAAGCAAGCTCGTATGCATCATCATGTGCATCGCAATGGTCGCGGCGCTGTGTGCCTGCGGCAGCAGCGCATCCACCCCAGCCGCTTTCGAACCGCAGAACGCGCTGGAGAAGATCAAGGCCGAAGGCGTTCTCACCGTTGCACTGTCTCCGGACTTCTCCCCGATGGAGTTCGTTGACGCTTCCAAGTCCGGTCAGGATCAGTACGTCGGCTTCGACGTGTCCCTCGCAAAGTACATCGCTGACTATATCGGCGTTGACCTCACTATAGAAGCGATGGGCTTCGATGCCTGCCAAACCGCAGTTTACACCGCCACCGTTCCCATTTCCATTTCCGGCTGGTCATGGACCGAGGAGCGCGCCGAGAACTATAACCTCTCCGATTACTACTACGCCGGCGACAACGAGACCGAGCAGGTGATACTTGTCCGCGCCGCCGACACCGAGAAATACAAGACCCCCGCAGATTTTGCCGGACTTGACGTGGGCGCACAGGTCGCCTCTCTCCAGATGCAGCTTCTCACCGATCAGCTTCCGGACGCTAACCCCATCACCATCGGCGACCTCGGCACCGGCGTTCTAGAGCTTCAAAACGGTAATATCGAGGCTCTGGTCGTTGCAAAGGGCAATGCGGAAATGATAATCGACTCCAACCCCGACCTTGCCGTCTGCTCCTGCGAGATTGAGGTAAAGGCCGAGTACGAGGCAAATGTAGTCCTTATCACCAAGGGCGAGGATGAGCTGCTTGCAGTCGTCAATGAGGCGCTTGCCAAGGCATACGCCGACGGGCTCTACAGTGAATGGTACGAGGCAGCCATCGAGCTTGCCAAGTCCGAAAACGCAACCGAAAAGACCATAGACTGAGCATAGACCCGAGCAGAACGCAGCGGGATAGCGTAGAGATACGGTATCCCGCTGCTTAAGTAAGCACTGACAGGAGTGGGAAAATGAGCTTTATAAGCTTTGACAATATAGTAAAGATACTTACTAAATACTGGGACAAGTTCCTGATAGACGGCGTGGGCTACACGCTGCTGCTCTCCGCGATAACCGTTTTCTTCGGCGCGATACTTGCGTCGCTGCTTGCCGGCATGAAAATGTCCCGCATTGCGCCTCTGCGCTGGCTTTCTACGGCGTATATCGAGATAATTCGCGGTACGCCCATGCTGCTACAGCTCTACTTCTTCTATTTTGCATTGCCGCAGCTTATCCCCGCGCTCAACAAGCAGAAGTTCCTGTGCATCGCCATCGCGCTCGTGTGCAACAGCGCGGCCTACGTCTCCGAGGTCATCCGCTCCGGCATCAAGTCCGTTGACGCGGGGCAGAGCGAGGCGGCGCGCAGCCTCGGACTGAGCAAAGCGCAGTGTCTCTGGCACGTCGTCATGCCGCAGGCGCTCAAGACCATACTCCCCGCCCTCGGCAACGAGTTTATCATGATAATCAAGGACACCTCGCTGGCCTCGACCTTCTTCATCGGCGATCTTATGACGCAGTACCTGCTTGTCAAGGGCGCGACCTACCTGCCGATAGAGCCGCTGGTGATAGTCGGCGTGATATACTTCCTGCTGACCTTCATCCTCAGCAAGCTGTTCGGACATTTTGAAAGGAAGATGAGCCGTGGAGACAAATAACAACGTTCTGATAAAGGTCACTGACCTGAAAAAGCATTTCAATAAGGGCGAGATAAAGGCGCTCGACGGCGTGAGTCTCGATATCTGCAAGGGCGACGTCATCGTCATCATCGGTCCCTCCGGCTCCGGCAAATCCACCTTCCTGCGCTCGCTGAACCTGCTTGAGCATCCGACCGAGGGCAGCATAGTGTTTGACGGCGTGGACATCACCAAGAAAAAGGACGCGCAGGGCAAGAAAATCGACCTCGACGAGCATCGCCGGAAGATGGGCATGGTGTTCCAGCATTTCAACCTCTTCCCGCACAAGACGATAATGGGCAACATGACCATGGCTCCCGTGCTGGTAAAGCATATGCCGCAGGCTGAGGCCGAAGCCAAGGCACAGACGCTTTTGCAGCGCGTCGGGCTTGGCGACCGCGCCAATGCGTACCCCGCGCAGCTCTCCGGCGGCCAGAAGCAGCGTGTTGCGATAGTGCGCGCGCTTGCGATGGAGCCTGACGTGATGCTCTTCGACGAGCCGACCTCCGCGCTCGACCCCGAAATGGTCGGCGAGGTGCTGGACGTTATGAAGAATCTGGCCGAGACGGGCATGACGATGGTCGTTGTAACGCATGAGATGGGCTTCGCAAAGGAAGTAGGCAATCGTGTGGTATTCATGGATGAGGGCAAGATCGTCGAGCAGGGCAGCCCTGCCGACATCTTTGATAACCCGCAGAGCCCGCGTCTGAAGGACTTTCTGTCCAAGGTGCTGTGATGAGTGAACTTAAAAATCTTGCGCTCGGCAGCGTTGACGAGAAGTCGGCGCTGTTTGAGTCGGTAGCGGATAAAATATGGGATAACCCTGAGCTGTCGCTCAAGGAGTTCGGCGCGGCGAAACTGTACTGCGACACGCTGCGTACGGAGGGCTTCGAGGTCGAGGAGAATATATGCGGGATAAAGACCGCGTTCTCCGGCAAATTCGGCAGCGGCAAGCCCGTGATCGGCATTCTCGGTGAGTTCGACGCGCTGTCCGGCCTGTCACAGACGGCGGGTGCGGAGGAGTACGCGCCGATCGTCTCCGGTGGCAGCGGTCATGGCTGCGGGCATAACCTGCTGGGCGCGGGCTCACTTGCGGCGGCAGTCGCGGTGAAAAAGTATCTGGAGCTGAGCGGCAAGCCCGGCACGGTGATATATTTCGGCTGCCCCGGCGAAGAGGGCGGCGCGGGCAAGGCGTATATGGCGCGCGAGGGCGCGTGGTACGCGCTGGACGCGGCGCTGACCTGGCATCCGTCGGATGTGAACCAGAACGCGACCGGAACGAACAATTCCTGCATACAGGTGCTGTATAAATTCCACGGCAAAGCCGCCCACGCGGCGGGCGATCCGTATAACGGGCGCAGCGCGCTGGACGCGGTGGAGCTGATGAACGTCGGCGTGCAGTTCCTGCGCGAGCATATGACCGAGGACTGCCGCATACATTACGCGATAACCGACGCTGGCGGCGTCTCGCCGAACGTCGTGCAGGCGGAGTCCGCGGTGCTGTACATGGTGCGCGCTAACAAGGTGGCCGATTCAGTAAAGCTTCAGGCGCGCGTGGACGATATTGCGAAGGGCGCGGCGCTGATGACCGGCACGAGCTACGATCGCGTGTTCATAGACGGCACGGCGGAGCTGTTGCCGAACTACACGCTGGAGAAGCTCATGCACAGCTGCTTTGAGGAGGTCGGCGTGCCGAAGTGCACCGCCGAAGAGCTGGAATACGCCGCTGCGCTGAAGGCGACATATCCTCCTGAGCGCGACGTACCCGGCATCGGCGCGAAGTTTGACGCCGGTATAGCCAAGCAGGTCAAGGCGCTGAGTGAGAACATGACCAAGCCCGTCTACGATTTCCTCATGCCGCAGTATTCCGGTGAGGGCTTCCGGCCGGGCAGCACCGACGTCGGCGACGTGAGCTGGCAGACGCCGACCGCGCAGATAGAGGTCGCGGCGTGGCCCGCGGGCGTGCCTGGACATTCGTGGCAGGTCGTTGCCTGCGGCAAGAGCAGCATGGCGCACAAGGCGATGCTCTGTGCGGGCAAGGTCATTGCCTCCGCCGCGATAGAGCTTCTGGAGCAGCCGGCGCTGCTGGAGAAGGCCAAGAGCGAATTCAAGGAGCGCTCGGCTTCGGGCTATGTGTGCCCCATAGAGCCGGACGCGGTTCCGATAGCGCTGTAAGTTTATAAAGAAACATCCGTGGATGGGAGCATCTGCTCTTATCCACGGATGTTTTTATACTGCTTTGCGCATTAATAATTCGAAAACGCGGTGAATTCCGGACGGACGTAGTTTGCGCTGTCGGGCGTGCCGGAGATTGCGGTCAGCACGCCGCCGCTGACGGAGTACAGCTCGCTGTCGGAGGAGTCCGCGCCGCTGGAGCCTTCAAACGCGACGGTGTTGTCGCCGCACAGGTAGTACCGCGCGCGTTCGCGGCTCTGGAACAACTGCACGGGCGCGCCGTCGACGAGAGTGTACGCATCGAAGATTACCTTGTCGGTGAATTCGTCGCCGCTTATCTGGCCGATCAGCAGCTCGCTTGTGCCGTCGCCGTCGAGGTCGGCGAAGCAGTAGCCGACGCAGGCCGGTTTGTCCTCTCCGGCGTAGATGCACAGGACGGACAGTCCGGCACCCATCAGATCGCCCTCGCCGGCGTTGGAAGCCAGCGCGTCGCGGTACGCGGTCAGGACGGAGGCGTAGGCGGTGTTGTAATCAACTTCGGGCGCGGCAGTGACTTCCGGGGAAGCTTCGGGCGCTTCCGTGACTTCAGGCGCTTCCGTGACTTCGGGCGAGGGAGCCGCAGACTCGGAGGTGTTTGCGGGAGCCTGAGTCGGAGCCGGAGTATCTGCGGCCGCGGGCTGAATGGCGCCGCAGGCGCAAAGCATACACAGCGACAGTATCGCGGCGATTATTGCACAAGATTTTTTCATAATTTTATCCTTTCTCTATTGTGTGACTTATAAGCGTTCTAACGGAGAGCTATTTTAGCCTTGCCGCCGCCCGAATGCAATGGCTGGAGCGCAGATTTAAGAAAAGATAAGAAAATCAGGATGCCGTTAACGGCATCCTGATTTTATACGTTTTGCGGCTTATTTAAGCTCGCCGCGCTCCTTGAGAGCGTCCTTGCGGCTCAGGTCGATGCCCTTCGGGCCGACGTTCATGACCTTGACCCAAGTCATGTCGCCGACCTTGAGAACGTCTTCGACCTTCTCGGTGCGCTTGAACTCAAGATCCTTGATCTTCACAAGGCCGTCCTTGCCGGGAACCAGCTCGACCCATGCGCCGAAGTCGGAACGGATATTGGAGACCTTGCCGTAGTACAGTGCGCCGACTTCCGGCTCGAACACGATGTCCTCGATGGTCTTGCGCGCGGTGCGGCAGGCCTCAATGTCGGAGCTCGCGATGAAGATGGAGCCGTCGTCGTTAATGTCGATCTTGCAGCCGGTGTCTGCGGTGATCTTCTGGATGACCTTGCCGCCGGAGCCGATGACCTCGCGGATCTTGTCGGGGTTGATCTTCATCTGGATCATCTTGGGCGCGGTCTTGGCAAGCTCACGGCGCGGTTCGGGGATGGCCTTGAGCATGACCTCGTCGAGGATCTGGAAGCGGGCTTCCTTCGTGATGGCGAAGGCTTCCTTGATGATCTCGTGCTTGAGACCGTCGTTCTTCAGATCCATCTGGATGGCGGTGATGCCTTCCTTCGTACCGGCGACCTTGAAGTCCATCTCGCCGTGGAAGTCCTCGACGCCCTGAATGTCGATGAACGTGGTGAAGTTGTCGCCGTCCTGGATAAGGCCGCAGCTGATGCCGGCAACGGGGGCCTTCAGAGGCACGCCGGCGTCCATGAGCGCGAGCGTCGTGCCGCAGATGGAGCCCTGCGAGGTGGAGCCGTTGGAGGAGAGCACTTCGCTCACCACGCGGATGGCGTAGGGGAAGTCCTCCACGGACGGGATGACAGACTGGAGAGCTTTCTCCACGAGAGCGCCGTGACCGTATTCGCGGCGGCCGGTGCTGCGGGCGGCGCGCGCCTCGCCGGTGGAGTAGGAGGGCATGTTGTAGTGGTGCATGAAGCGCTTCTCGGTCTCGTCCCAGATGGTGTCGAGCTTCTGGGCGGCGGAGAGCGTGTTCAGCGTGGCGATGGAGAGCACCTGCGTCTGGCCGCGGGTGAAGAGAGCGGAGCCGTGGACAACGGGCAGCACGCCGACCTCCGCGCCGAGCGGACGGATCTCGTTCATGGCGCGGCCGTCCACACGCTTGCCGGCGAGCAGCCACTTCTTGACGACCTTCTTCTGCAGCTTGTAGAGGATCTCGTCCATGTACTGCATGATCTCGGGATGGTCGGCCTCATACTTTTCCTGCATCGCAGTGACCCACTCGTTCACGCGGGCTTCGCGGACGTTCTTGTCGTCGGTGTCCATGCAGTATTCCATACCGGCAAACTCGTTCTCGACAAGCTTTTCAAAAAGCTCATCGTCGAACGCGGCGTGCTCGTAAGAGAACTTGGGCTTGCCGATCTCGGCGACCATGCGGTCGATAAGATCGAGCATCGGCTGCACCATCTCGTGCGCCTGAACGATGCCCTCGTACATGACATCGTCGGGGACCTGGTCAGCCTCGGACTCGATCATAACGATCTTCTTGTGCGTGGCGGCGATGGTCGTCGTCATGCGGTTGGTTTCCTTCTCGGCGGCGGTGGGGTTGAAGAGGAACTTCTCACCGTCCCAGCCGAGGACGATACCGGCGATGGGGCCGTTGAACGGGATATCGGAAATGGAAACGGCGGTGGAAGCGCCGATCATCGCGGCAACCTCGGGGGAGCAGTCACGGTCAACGGCGAGCACTTCGCAGGCGATGACAACGTCGTTGCGCAGGTCGGACGGGAAGAGCGGGCGCATCGGGCGGTCGATGAGACGGCTCGCGAGCACGGCGTTCAGAGACGGACGGCCCTCGCGGCGGTTGAAGCTGCCGGGAATGCGGCCGACGGCGTAGAGCTTCTCATTGAAGTCCACGGCGAGAGGGAAGTAGTCGATGCCGTCCTTCGGGCGGGCGGACGCGGTGGCGGTCACGAGAACGCGGGTGTCGCCGTAGCCGACGAGAACGGAAGCGTTGCAGAGCTCGGCCATCTTGCCGACCTCCATGAAGAACGGACGGCCGCAGTAGTCCATTTCGTAACGCTTGAAATTCGGAAATTCCTTGTGAGAGATGATCATTCTTTCGTTACTCCTTTTATATATTCACACACATTGGTACACAGAGTTAAGCAGCTTCGCAAAGAAAGCCTCGCAGAGTTTGCTCCCGCAGGAGCAAATAAATGGGATTATTTTTGCCGGCGACATGTGCGTCGGCAAAAATCCTTCTCGGCTCGCAAACGTGCGAGCGTAAGCGAGTGCGCTGCGGCGAGCCGCTGTCCCCTCAAACAAACCCCTCAACGGAGTGGGGTTTGTTTGAAAGAAAATACGGAGGGACAGTATTCACTTGTCCCTCCGTAAAAAACCTTCATAACCCTCGGCAGGTCTCCGCGAATTACTTGCGGATACCCAGTTTCGCGATAATGGCGCGGTAACGCTCGATGTCCTTGCGGGACAGGTACTCCAGCAGACGGCGGCGCTTGCCGACCATCTTGTACATACCCAGACGGCTGTGGTCGTCGTTGGGGTGCTTCTTGAGATGCTCCGTCAGCTGACGGATGCGCTCGGTGAGGATGGCGATCTGGACTTCCGGAGAACCGGTGTCGCCCTCGTGGGTCTTGTTGGCGTCGATAACGACGGTCTTCTGGTCTTTCGTGATCATAATAACTTCGATCCTTTCCTGATTTTCGCTTCCCGCGCGGCTAAGTATCGGCTGAAAGGCGGCCGGAAACTGAGCGCGGCGGTCAAACGCTCGATTATCCTACCACATTCCCCGCCGCTTGTAAAGCATAAAATCATGGAAAAGTATCGTTTGCCGGAAAAAAGAGCGTAACGGAGAGTCCGCCGGGGCCCGCGGACTCTTCCGCATCCGTGCACGCGCCGGCGTCCAGCAGACGGCGCACCTCCGAAAGCAGCGCGCCGAGCTCCCGGCGTTCCGGCGGACGGAGCAGCGTCTCCACATACCCTTCCGTCTCCGCAACGCTCATGCGCTGCTGCAAAACGGTCCGCAGCGCCGCCTGACGCTGTGCAGCGTCTCTGAGACGGAGCAGCGCTCTGGCGTGGCGCTCCGAAAGCCCGGCCTCCTGCATGGCGCGGCGCTCTCCGTCCGTAAGACGCAGCAGCCGCAGGCGGTTTGCCACCGACGACTGCGATCTTCCGAGCCGAACCGCGCATTCCGACTGCGTTATACCGCAAAGGCGTATATACTCCCGGAGAAGAGCCGCATCCTCCCAGACGCTGAGCGTCCGCGCCCGGAGCAGCCGGAGAGCATCCTCTTGCGTGAGTTTTCCGTCCAAGCGCGCCGCCCCTCTCGTGTCCTTATGCGTTCAGTATAAAAGAACCGGCGTGCGGATGCGGACGAAAGTTGACATAACGCTAAAATAGTTTACATAACACAAATTGACAGAAAAAGCGGATTATGATATTTTAATAAGAACGAAAGGAGCATTGGTATGAAGAAATCCATTCGGGCCGCAGCTGCGGCTATGCTGATACCGATCCTGCTCACGCTCACCGGCTGTTCGCTGACGGTCGATGGCGTTATGAGCGTGATCGCGCCGACCGAAACGCCCGTCCCCGGTTCGGATCTCGTCTTTTCGGATGCGCCGGAGGTGACGCCGGAGCCGAGACAGATCGCCTATGAGAAAATGGACGGCGTGTTCAGCCCGTTCTTTGCCGAGACGGACGGCGACAAGGCCGTTGCCGAAATGACGCAGCTCTCTCTGCGCGCCGTGGAGGGCAATCGCGCCCCTGCCGAGATCACCCGCACGACGGGGACGGACGGAACGGTATCCGTTACGATTCGTCTTGAGAAGGGCCTTCTCTGTGCCGACGGCGTGGAGCTGACGGCGGACGATCTTCTCTTTACCTATTATGTCCTCATGGATGAGAGCTATGACGGCCCCTACACGATCAATCAGCTCCCCATCGACGGGATCGCGCTCTATTGGAACGGCATGGATTCGGGCATGTACGGCAAGTACATGATGATCTATGACGAGATCTACAACGGCGGCAAGTACGAGTCCGACCTGGAAAAGGCCGTGGAGGACGCCAAGCGCGCCGCCATGGAAAAGGGCGTGAGCGAGGCGAACGTGGAGAGCGATGCCGACGTCATCAAGGCGCAGCAGGCGCTCGACGAATACGACACCGTCCGCGCCGATGAGATCCGCGACGCGATCGACAACGCCTGGCGCAACGATGCGCAGGCGCTCGTGGACTACACGATCGAAAACTACAGCGGCACCATCGCGCTGCGCACGCCGTACACCCGCGAGGAAGTGCTCGGCAATACCGGCCTGCAGGTGGCATATACGATGCTCGACCGCGGCTTCGGCAAGTTTGACGATAACGGCGGGTTTACCGCGAACAGCGGAACGACGTGGGATCTTACGACAACGTTCCCGACGGCGGAGGATCTCTATAACGAAATGTACGATGCCTACGACGGCGATGTGGCGCAGTACTGGAGCATTGAGGGCATCGGCCGCGCGGACATGCTCGCCGCGGTGCAGAATTCTCTCGTGCGTGAATGGGCGCCGCTGGACGATGACTGGCGCGGCGGCGTGCAGAGCGTGTCCGGCGTGAAAAAGGTGGATGACCGGACGATCCGCATCTCGCTCACTCGCTGCGACGATACCATCCTCAAAACGCTCACCGGGGTATGCATCGCGCCGCTGCACGTTTACGGTGACGTGAGTCTCTTCAATCCGGATAACGATTCCTTCGGCTTCACGAAGGGCAATCTCTCCTCCGTGCGCGCAAACAACGGCAAGGCGGTCGGTGCGGGCGAATACGCCTACCGGGAGACCGACCTGCGCACCGTGTATCTCGACGCGAACGAGAACTACTGGCTCGGCGTGACCGATGTGCCGGAGATCATTCTCTCCAAGGCGGAGTAAAAAAATGGATATAAAAATGTCCGCGGGGGAAGCCCCGCGGACATTTTTCAATATATGGCGATATAGGCTGTGTGGTTCCGGAATACGATCTGTTCTTCGGGGAGAAAGTGATCCCAGTCCTTTCCGGCGAAGAAATCCTCCCACACATCTGGATCCATATCCGCTTTCTGGTAATCCGTGTGATTGGCATAGTTGATCAGCGGAACATTGGTCCAGCTTCGGAGAATGTTGCGCGTATTCAGATCATAGCTGACATAATCAATCCCGTCGTACGACCACGTTACTTGTTCATCCCAGGCGAGAGCCACATGGGTTATCTTGTCCCCATTTTTTTCAGAATAATCGGCAATGTAGTTGTTTATGGCTTTTGCGTAGGCGGTATCCAGATCATCCATGGCAAGATGATTGGAGAAAATATCCTCCATCAGCAAGCTGTTCCCAAGCAGGAAAACCAGAGCGAGAGAGGCGGCAATGCGCCGCTCCGGCAGGGATATCGGTTCAACGGAGAAAAACGCGATGATCCAAAACGAAAAAACTGCGAACAGGGGAACGAGCGTGCGATGGCTTACCCAGAAGTCGGCGGCGACAAGGTGGGGAATGAAGCTCCCTGCGTAGATGCACAGCGAGAACACGACCGCCAGCAAAACCGTTGAACGGGGAACACGGCGCCGGATGGCGGCATATAGGAAGAGAGCGGCGGCGCAGAGAAAAAATACCGGCAGAAGATACACAGGGAAGATGCCGTAGCCGCGCCATATCTCCGGTTGCTTTGCGATAAGGGCGCGAATATTGCTCAAAATAGTGGAAAGATCCAGCGCGGCGCCGCGTCCTGTCGGTGACGTAATGTGCATCCATGTCAGCAGCTTGACAATGAAAAGGTTGGCTGCGCAGCCCAGAGCGCCAAGCGCAAGGCCGCCGGCGGCGAGAAGAAGTTTTTTGCGTATGTTCGCTTTTTCAATAAAGACAAAAAGGAGCAGAAGTCCGACATAGATGCCGATGGATACCTGATATGTTCCGAGCGAAAGCGTCAATGCCAAAAATGAAGCGGAGATGTGCCGCAAGATTTCGGCTCTTTTGGCGGAGACGACGCGGCGATAGACGAGAACAGACCACACGGCGCAGGCAATGCTGACGGCATACATCAGCATACTTTCGCCGAATATATACCAATCTGCCAGAAAAGCGTTATGGAACAAAAGAAGCATCGCGGCATCCGTACCGGCAAGCGTGAGGTCGTCTTCGCGCCCGATGATTTGAACGACGCGGCACGTAAGAAGCGCAGCGAGAGCTGCGACGGTCAACATGAAAAGAAGCACAAGCGCGCTCTGCGATCTTGCCACGTTGATACCAACTGCGGCAAGAAGTTTGGAAATGAGGGCCGTTACAAATCGTCCGTTTCGCAGATGAGACGAAACATCATTGTCTGTCATGTTCCACATGCCGTGCGTGTCAGGACTGAAATGCAGATTCAGCATCAGACCGCATGCGAGAAAAACAATAAGCACATTGACGAAGAAGAGAATAAGCCATTTCCGATGAAACACCTGTTTTTTCACGGCTTGTCACCTCCTCTTTCCAAACAGCTTGAATCGGAACCATGCGGCGATGTATTTGAGAATGTACCGGAAGCCGATGCCGCCGTTTTGATACAGCGACAGCGTCGCATCGGGAAGGCCGTTTAGCAGCGATGTATACTCGGCTTGAAGTTTTGCGTGTTCCGCGTGCAGCGTCTCAGCTCCCGCCCACTTTTCTCTATAATGCGTTTCAACCCACAGCTTTCCCTGCCAAACCTCCTGCATTTCCTGCTGCTGCGCTTCGTATAGATGGTAAAGCGCATAAGAATCTCCGGCAAGGCGGTCAAACGGTTCAAGCTTGGCGGCGAGGGCAGCACGCACTTTTGCGGCTTCCGGATCACGGACAAGATTTTCAAAAATGTTCTCCAGCTTCCGGATCATGATCTGCGAGGAAAAACCATCTTCAATCCGCCGGCGGCACGCAAGACACATCCGTGCGCAGCGCTCCGGATCTTCGAGCAGCTCCGTGATCGCGTCAGAGTACTGCTCGATCTCCTCTGCGGAATAATTGCGGCTGTCCAGCTCCGCAGCCTCGTCCTGCCAAAGCGGAAGAATGCGGCCGACGGAAGCATCAATCAGCTCCGCCTGACCGCCCACATCCGAGGATATGACCGGCCTTCCCATGGAAAGCGATTCATACGCTGTGAGCGCAAGACCCTCCTTGAGCGAGCAGATCAGCGTCATGGCGCAGTCCTTATAAAACGGGCGGAGGTCTGCCCGCCGTCCGGCAAAGTAAACGGTGCCGGTCAGCCCGCCGTTTTTAACAGCGGCGGTCAGCTCCTCTGACTGTGGGCCGTCGCCGACCACGACAAAGGCGATATCGGGAATGGATTTTCGGACGGCCTTTGCAATCTCAATCATGAGGAACGGCCGTTTCTGCGGATGGATGCGGCAGGGGAAGAGGACGATGGGACGGTTTTCGACGATACCGAACTCTTTCCGGACAAGCCCGCCCTCCACAGTGGAAGCATCGTACCGATCTTTGTCCACGCCGATATACAGCGTCTCCACACTTTCCGGCGCACGCTGAAAATGAGAAAGCAGGACCTGTCTCGTCTGCTCGTTGCAGACATAGGTTTTTTCCAGAATGGATCCCATGACGCCGGAGGTGCGTGCATAGCCGCCCTCGCGCCAGTACCATTCCTCCATATGGACATAGTCGATAATGGCAAGGTGCGGAAACTCCTTTCGCAGCCACGGGAGAAGGTAATAGCCGTCGTAGGAGTTGGAGAGAAACAGTACGTCAATCTCGCGGGAACGGATAAAATAGCTGATAAACTCCGGGTAGTCTGCGGCATCAAGAAAGCTCGGCAGATCAAAGATATCCGTAATGCAGTCTTCGAACCGCTGCCGCCAGCTCTGCTCGCCCGGAACGGTCGTCAGGACGCTGATCTCAAACCGGCTTTTGTCGATATTCCGGCAGATGTCCAGATTAAAGAGATCTGCGCCGCCCATCTCCATCCACGGGAGAAGCATCATAACGTGTATCTTGTCATGGCGGGCAAATGTCTTCCGATCAAAGGCGGAGGATCTCGGAGCGGAAAAGCGATCGGGCGCGCTTCGGCGGGGAAACTCGATGGCTTCGGTGGAGGCAATGACAGATTTGGCGGCGTCTGCAATCATCTCCTGCGCACGCAGTCTGGCGTCGGAATTTTCGCTCACAATGGATAGAACACCGGAATCGTTTCGACGGTACCAGAAAAGATTACCTTTCACGTGAACCGGAAAGGCACCGAGCGAAAGCAGCTTGAGCCATGTGTGCCAGTCTTCAAAGAAATGCTTTTCCGATTCATCGTATCCGCCGATCCGGAGAAGCCATTCTTTGCGAATGGCCGCAGAACACACAAGCAGGTTCTCTGTTTTCATTCGCTCGGCAGAAAAATTCTTACGCCACAAATACTCTTGTGCACCGAATCCGACGCAATTCGCGTACGCCCAGGCAGCTTCGGGATGCATAATGAGAGCGAAAAACAGTTCTTCAGCGTATGTTGGAGCGATCAAATCATCAGCATCGAGAAAAATGAGTATATCGGTTGATGCATGATGAAGACCGGCGTTTCGCGCCGTAGATATACCGCCGTTTTCCTTATGAATAACAGTAATGCGGTCATCCTTTTCGGCAAAGCGCTCCAGAAGCCGGACGTCCTCTGACCGGGTGCTCCCGTCGTTTACGATGATCCACTCAAACCACGGAAAGGTCTGATTCATGACGCAGTTGAACGTCTGCTCAAAGTAGTTTCCGGCGTTGTAGAACGGCGTAATGATGCTGACGAGGGGTGCGCCGTCATGGGATAAGCCGCGGTGCAGCAGCTCGCGTCCCGGTTCTTTGGTAAAGTCAAAGTTCATAGGGGGAGTCCACCTTTTTCTCTGTGTTCAGATGTTATAAGAGCGTTTTTGAATAATTTTCTGGATTTCGACATCGGCGAGAAGGAGATTCAGCTTTTTTTGCAGCGCGGTCGCCGCGTCCTGCGCCTGATGCCACTGTGCTTCAACATAATCCTTTCCGTCGGTAACGGTCTGACACCACTCTTCCAGTTCATGGATCCGGGCATCTTTCATGGTGCATTGGCCGGACAGGTAATCCCTGGCTTTTTCCAACTCGCCGATCCAGCTTTCCAGTTCGCGGATCCGGCTGTCTTTCGTCTCGCACTGTTCGGAAAGATAGGTCTTCGCGGCCTCTTGGCTGACGTTCCATTGTTCCAGTTCGCGGATCCGGGCGTCTTTTATTTCACACTGGCCGGAAATGTACGCCCTGCTTTTTTCCAATTCGCCGATCCAGCCGGTCAGTCGGGCGATCTCACGGCGAAAATGGAGTTCCGACGGCTGCAGCAGTTCCTTCTGCCAGCGGTGGAGCTCCTCCAACGGCGGAAGCTCCGCCCGCTTTTTTACCGGAGAAGAAACGAAATCCTTGCATACACGGATCAGCTTTTCGCGGATCGGGAGAAATGTCGTTGAATTCTCCGGCGGCTGCGTCAGATCGTAGGACCGCAGGGCAGCGTTCAGGCCATCCAATGTGGAGTAATGAAGAAGTTCCAAAAAGGATTTCATACGGGAGGCGTATTCGTCCTTATACAGCAGAAGAACCGGTGTGCCCAGCGCAAGGCACGGCAGAGCGCAGTGCAGACGGCTGGTGACTACGCATTTTGCGCCCTGATACCGCCGGAGAAGCGCAGCTGCCTTTTCCATACGCTCCTTCACCGTAAGAAGCCGGTATGTTTCGGGGTTGACCGCATGTGTGACGGAGGCATATCGCTCGTTCGGGAAATGCTCGCGAATGGTCTGCTCGCTGGCGGGCCCCACGTCGACCAGAAGGATCTCATCGGTCTTCTCCGCATCGGCGCAGCGGGGCAGCGTCAGTGTCAGACAGCCGGAAAGCTCGGCGTCGATCCCGTTGCGCCGGAACATTTCGAGCGTGGATTCGTCTCTGGCTCCGATGGGGGCATATTGCCGCAGATACTCTCCGCCTGGCCCGGACAGAAACTTCTCGCCGATCCCAAAGTTGTCAGCTTCGGAAATGTGAACGGATACCCAGAGCGGGTCAATATCCGCCGAGGGCGGCCAGTTGAATTTATCGTACATATACCAGCCGTTCATGATCGCTTTGACCGGCTCATCGCTGTTATCAAAACGGTCAAGGCTTTCCCGATCAATCACGCAGTCGATCGAGGGGAGAAACTGAGCAGCAGCATAGCTTTGTATATCGTCACCAATGTTGTCTGTGGCAAAATTGAGAATCAAACCGTATTTCATGGCGTCCTCCGCATGGAAGTGATGCCATAAAAATAGCACGGATCGACGAAAAAGACAAGAGAAGAGAAAAAACCAAATATACGCAAAAAAAAGCCCGCGGAGCAGTTGCTCCGCGGGAAAGGGTTGTGGGATAAAAGATATGAGCTGCTCCGGTCGTGGCAGGATGGGATTTGCCACAAACCAATTGATAAGCTGTAAGGAGAGCATACCGCCATCCGGCAAAAATGTAAAGAGCGAAGCGCGTCGCAAAAAAACTACTTTTGTCACGCGCATAAATTTTTCTTTTCCGGAAAGGATAAAAGAGCGCGGTCGTGCCGCGCAAAACCTGCAAAGGAGCCGGAAATCATGATCATTGACAGAATCGCTCTCATTCTTGCCGTCATCGGCGGGCTAAACTGGGGCCTTGTCGGGCTCTTCCGCTTTGACCTTGTCGCGTACCTGTTCGGCGGACAGACTGCGACCGTCAGCCGGATCGTATATACGCTGGTTGGCATTGCGGCGGTCTGGTGCATTTCGCTGCTCTTCCGCGAGCGGGACGCCGCCGACGAAGCCTGACGGCTTTTGAGCGTGTCAAAAGGTTTTTTTGACACGCTCTCAAACGAGCCCCATATCGTTGGGCTCTCGTTTGAAAAAGCTGCGGCTCGCCGTGCCGATCCGGAAAAGCCGTCTCTCTTCGGAGCGACGGCTTTTGCGTTAAGAAAAATTGACATCGATTTGCTCTCATGGTATAATTTCCAAGAATAAAATGCGGGAAGTGATAGCATGACGGACAACGAAAAAGATACGGGTCTGCCCGAAGAAAGACCGCAGCCCGCTTCTGCGCAGAACGATACCGCGCCGGGAACGGCGGCGGATGCGGATATCCCGGCGGCGGAAGAAACCGCCGCGCCGGAGGAAACGCCGAATACGGAAGAAGCGCCGAAAGCGGAAAAACCGTCGGAACCGGCGGAAGTCGGGAAAGAGGAAACCGCGCCGGAAGCGGAAACGCCAAAGGAAGAAACTCCGAAGGAGGAAGCGCCGGAAACAGCGGAGCCTGCTGGGGAAGAAAAGCCGGCCGCGGAAACGCCGAAGACTGCGCCTGCGGCGGAGAAGAAGGCAGAGAACGCCAAGGCGGACGACCTCGGCGGTGTCGGCCTTGCCATTTCGCTCTGCGATGCGGTGCTCTACAGCGTCGGCCGGGATCATTTCCACGGCGGCATCCGCCCGGACAACATCTCCGTCCGCGGAGATAAGGCATATCTCGGCGGAACACTCCAGCACACGGTCGGCGAGTTTACGCCGCAGGAGCTCGAGTATATGGCGCCGGAGCTGTTCTGGGACGGCATCCGCACCCCGACGGCGGATGTGTATTCCATCGGACTGATCCTCTATTCTCTTTATAACTACGGCCGTCTCCCGTTCTGGCCGGTATCCGGCGCGATCACGCCGAACGCCCGGGCCAGCGCGCTGCAGAAGCGCATGAGCAACGAGGAGATCCAGCCGCCTGCGAGCGCGGATGCCGAGCTGGCCGGTATCATTCTGCGTGCTCTGGCGTTTCGCATCGAGGAGCGCTGGCACGATGTGCAGGAGCTGAAGGACGCTCTCGGCGGATGCGACGCCGCCGGATCGGCGGTGGACATCTCCCTTGCCATGTCGGGCCTTCTGATGCGCTCGGCGGACGCTCCGGCGATCGACCGGCGCGACGGGCAGGGAAGAGGCCGTACATACTACGACGACGGGGAGATCCCCGCCGGGCGCCGTCCGCAGCGGCGGAAGAGCTTCCGCTGGCTCTGGGCGTTGCTCGCCGCGATCGTCATTGTCGGCGCGGTCGTTGCGGCATACGCCAGCGGCACGGCGAACAATAAGGAACCCCAGGTGCAGGTAACTCCCACGCCCGAGCCGACGCAGATCCCCACCCCGACGCCGACCGCTACGCCGGACCCGACGCCGTCGCCCACGCCGAAGGGCCCGCGCTATGTCGTCTATGCCGAAAATGTGAGCTGGACGCAGGCGCAGCAGCGCTGCGAGGAGCTCGGCGGCACGCTGGCGGTGCCCTTGACGGAGGACGAGTATAACGAGATCGTCCGCGTGTGCACAAGCGCCAAATGCAACTATGTCTGGCTCGGCGCGGAGCGTCAGGCGGACGGCAACTGGCGCGATACGAACGGCGAGATCATCACCTTCTTCCGCTGGGACGAGGGCGAGCCGTCCGGCATCGACATCGGCGACAACGCGCCTGAAAACTTCCTCATGATGTGGCGGCGCGAGGATGGCTGGTACTATAACGACAGCCGCGAAAACCCGCTGCTCGACTTTTACGCCTTCTACGGCGACAACGTCGGCTTTGTCTGCCAGATGTGGTAATTTATCAAACGGGAGCCCCGCACAGCGAAACTCCCGTTTGAAATAGGCCGCAGCTCGCCGCGGCGCACTCGCTGCGAGACTGAAAATTGCCGGAGGGAATTTCCCTCCGGCAATTTTTGTCTGCTGATTCAGCCGAGCAGAGCCCGGTCATTATCCAGTGTGCTGCCGGAGATCTGCGCGAATTTCTCGAGCAGGTCCTCTACGGTCAGCTTTGCCTTTTCTTCGCCGCGGCAGTCGAAGATGATCTCGCCCTTGTTCATCATGATGAGCCGGTTTCCGTGGCGGATGGCGTCTTTCATGTTGTGGGTGATCATCATGGTGGTGAGACCGTTTTCCTGCACGATGCGGTCGGAAAGCTCCAGCACCTTTGCCGCCGTCGCGGGGTCGAGCGCGGCGGTGTGCTCGTCGAGCAGCAACAGCCGCGGCTTCTGGAGCGACGCCATCAGCAGCGTTACCGCCTGCCGCTGTCCGCCGGAGAGCAGGCCGACCTTCGTTGTCAGCCGGTCCTCCAGCCCGAGATTCAGCTCGCGCAGCCGCTCGCGGTACATGTCGCGCTCCTCGCGGTTGATGTGCCAGCGAAGCCCGAGCTTTTTTCCGCGCCGGTAGGCGAGAGCGAGATTTTCTTCAAGCTGCATATCCGGGGCGGTGCCCATCATGGGGTCCTGAAAGACGCGCCCGATGAACGGCGCGCGCTTATAGTCCGGGAGACCGGTGATGTCGTTCCCGTCGATGACGATCGAGCCGCCGTCCACGGGCCATACGCCCGCTACCGCGTTGAGAAGCGTAGACTTGCCCGCGCCGTTGCCGCCGATCACGGTGACGAAATCGCCCTCTTCAAGATGCAGATCAACGCCCGCGAGCGCCCGGCGCTCGTTGATCGTGCCGGGGTGGAACGTCTTGTAAACATGGTTGACATCGAGCATCATTGTCCGATCGCCTCCTTCTGTCCGCGCTTTTTCGCCCGGCTGAACGAGCTTTTGGACTGCTTCTGCAGATACGGTACCGCGAGGAACAGCGCCACGATCAGCGCCGTGAAGAGCTTGAGATCGTTCGGGTCAAGCCGCAGCCACAGAATGAGCGTCATGACCATGTAGTAGAGCACGCCGCCGAGCACGATGAAGAGCAGCTTCACGGAGAAGTTGCAGCCCTTTTTGAAGATCGCCTCGCAGAAGACCTCACCGATAACAATGGACGCAAGGCCGATGACGATCGCGCCGCGGCCCATGTTGACGTCCGCCGTGCCCTGAAACTGCGTCATCAGTCCGCCGGAGAGCGCCACAACGCCGTTGGAGAGCGCAAGGCCGATGACCTTCATCCGGTCAATGTTGATGCCCTGCGCGCGGCTCATTGCGGGATTGGAGCCGGTCGCGCGCAGCGCCGAGCCCTGCTCCGTGCCGAAATACCAGTAGAGCAGCGCAATGAGCACCGCCGCGAGCAGAAAGCCGATGCCGATCGCCTGCGGCACATAGCGAGAGGAGACAAGAAAGCCCTTGCCGCCGTTTTCCCAGAACATGCCGTAGGTTTTGAGGCTTGCCGTCTGGTTTGCCTTCATGCCCATGATGCGCAGATTCACGGAATAGAGCGCGAACTGCGTGAGGATACCGGCGAGAATGGCAGGGATACCGAGTTTTGTATGCAGCAGCCCCGTGCAGAGCCCGGCCAGTACGCCGACGAGCAGCGCCGCGAGCAGCGCCGCCCACGCGGGCCACCCGGCGATGATCAGCATAACGGTCACGGCGCCGCCGGTCGCAAAGCTGCCGTCCACACTCAGATCGGCCACGTCCAGCAGCCGGAAGGTAATGTATACGCCCAATGCCATCAAACCCCAAAGAATGCCCTGCGCGATGGCGGAGGGCATTCTTGCGGGCAGACTGGCAAAATTCAGGGAAGCAAAGTAAGCACCCATGGTTTTGTCCGTCCTTTATGTATGTTTCGCGGCGGTCTGCCGCTCTATTTCTTGATATTGCCGAAGATCAGCTGATCGCGACGTAATCCTCCGGAACCGTGATGCCGAGAGCCTCGCAGATCGCGGGATTGTACTTCTTCACGGGGTCAGGGAAGTACTCGATGGGCATTTCGGAGATGTTCGCTTCGCCCGTCAGGATCTTTGCGGCCATCTTGCCGGTCGTCACGCCGAGATCGTAGTAGTTGATCGAGAGAGTGGCGACGCCGCAGCCGGCGCAGATGCCTTCCTCACCGGCGATGATCGGCACACCGGCGGGCTCGGCCACGTTGTTGATGGCTTCGGTGCAGCTCGCGGCGGTGTTGTCGGTCGGGATGTAGAGCACGTCGTTTTCATCGCACGCGGTCGCGGTCACGGCGGCGACATCGTTGGAGTCGGCAAAGGTGTAAACGGAAACAGTAACGCCGGACTTTTCAAGCTCTGCCTTCACCACGTCGGACTGGTACACGGAGTTCGGCTCGGCGGAGCAGTAGAGAATGCCGACCTTCTTCGCATCGGGGAAGAGCTCCAGGATCATCGCGGCCTGCTGGTCGAGCGGGGCGAGATCGGACGTACCGGAGACGTTGCCGCCCACGGTGCCGTTAAAGTCTTTGATATCCAGCGCAACGCCGTATTCGGTGACCGCGGTGCCGAGGATGGGGATGGAGTCCGTTGCAGCGACGGCGGCCTGCAGCGCCGGGGTGGCGTTCGCAAGAATGAGATCCACGCCGTCGGAAACAAAGCCGTTGACGATGGTGGCGCAGGTCGGGATGTCGTTCGCCGCGTTCTGCTCCACAAATTGGACCTTGTCGCCGAGAGCTTCGGTCAGCGCGTCCTTGAAGCCCTGCGTGGCGGCGTCGAGCGCGACGTGCTGCACGAGCTGGCAGATGCCGACGGTATAAACTTCGCCTTCCGCCGCGGCGGGCGCGGCAGCGGGCTCTTCGGCGGGCGTGGACGCCGGTGCGCTTCCGCAGGCGGCGAGGGAGAGTACCATCGCCAGCGCGAGAAGAAGGACAAGTGCTTTTTTCATGGTGTTTAGCTCCTTTATATAAGGCAAACTGCCTTTCTCTTATGATTTGCATTATAGCACTTTAAATGGACAAAGCAACTGACGTTTTCCACAAAAAAGCAATGCCGGAACTGGATAGTTCCGGCATTGTCTATTAAGGTAAAGCAAAACGGTCAGATATCGAGGATGCCCATGATGACGATGCCCGCCACGACGAGCGCGATGCATGCATAGTGCTTTTTCGAGAGCTTTTCCTTGAGGAAGATACGCCCCCAGATAACGCTCGCCACGCAGTAGGAGGAAATGATGGGCGCGGCAAAGGCAACGTGCTCGGTGTCGGCCAGCGCGTAGATATAGAAGAACTGGCCGATCGTCTCGCACACGGCGCCGAGATACTTCGGCCCCTCCTGCTTCGGGATGAGGCGCTGCTTCTTGATGCCGAGAACATAGACCGCGCACGCAATGCCCATCACGAGGAATGTGAGCTCATAGGCGACGTTGCAGGCGTCCGCCAGCTCCTCGCCGAGCTTTTCGAGCACACGGCTGTCGGCGAACGTGCCGAGCGCGTCGAGCAGGCAGTAGATCACCGGCAGCGCGATGGCGAGCCAGCTTTTGGCGTAATGCCGGTTAGACTCGTCCTGCCGGGCGCGGCGCAGCTCCTCGTCCTCGTTGGACTCCGTGATGCCGAGCGCGATCACGCCGATGCACACGAGCGCCACAGCCACGAGCGCGAGCGGCGGCAGATCGTCGCCGATGCCGACGGTGATGAGCGTGAGCACCGCTACGATCGCGCCGGAGCTGTTGCAGATGGGGGAGGAGATGGAGAGCTCTATGTACCGGAGACCGAGATAGCCGATGGCCATGGAGAGAATGTAGAGCATCGAAACGGGCAGGTACATGAGAATGATCTCCCATGTGATGCCGACCTTCCCGATGAAGATCTCATAGGCAGCGTGCAGACCCATAACGATACCGACGGCCATGACCATTTTGAGATGGCTGTATTTGTCGCTGCTGTCCTGACAGCCAATTTTGGAGAAAAGATCGGAGCCGCTCCAGCAGAGCAGAGCGATGAGTGCAAACCAAAACCACATAATAAATGCTTATTCCTTTCCTGTTTCTATTTTCGGACAAGCAAGTATATCAAACCGGGGATATACTTTGCAAGAGTGATTTTTGCAGGAAAAAATCCGGCTTTCCAACGGAAAGCCGGATAAATCGGATAGGATCCTTTTAAAACAGCGGCGCGAGCGTGCGCAGCACGGCGCGGATCAGCCGCCGTCCGCGGCGCTGCTGCAGACACAGCTCCTCCGTGATGGGCGCGCTCCGTTCCAGCTCGGAAAGGTATTCCGCCTTCATGTCCGCGATGGCGGGCGTATCACACATCCATACGCCGCACTCAAAGTGGAGATACAGACTGCGGTAATCGAGATTGATCGTTCCGACCACGGCGCTGCGGTCATCGGCGATGAACGTTTTGGCGTGCACCATGCCGGGGGTGTACTCATAGATCTTTACACCCGCGAGAATGAGCGTTTCGTAGTAGGAGCGGGTCATTTCATGCACAAGGGCGCTGTCGCTGATCGCTGGGGTGACGATGCGCACATCCACGCCGGACTTGGCCGCGGCAGTCAGCGCGGTAATCATCTCGTTATCAATGATGAGATAGGGGGTGTTGATATACACATAGTCCTTGGCGCGGTTGATGAGATGCATGTACACCGTTTCGCCGACCGGCTCGTTGTCGAGCGGCGTATCACCGAACGGCTGCACCCAGCCGGGGGCGGTGAGGCTCTCGCAGAGCGCCGCGTCCGGTGCGTAGCGGGTGAAATCCTCCGTTACGCCGCGCGTGTAGTCCCACATGGAGAGGAACATCGCCGTGAGCGCATACACGCCCTCGCCGCGCAGCATGACGCCCGCGTCGAGCCAGTGGCCGCAGCGCTGCACCACGTTGATATAGGCGTCCGAGAAGTTGATCCCGCCCGTGAAGCCAACATTCCCGTCGATCACACAGATCTTGCGGTGGTCGCGGTTGTTGAACCGCGGCGAGAGAATGGGGATAAACCGGTTGAACACGCAGCAGCGGATGCCCTCGGCCTCAAGCGTGTCCTCATAGCCCTCCGGCAGCTTGTACATGCAGCCGAAATCGTCGTACATCACGCGCACATCCACGCCGCTTTCCGCCTTGCGGCGCAGCACCTCATGAATGGCGTTCCACATCGTGCCGGGGGCGATGATGTAGTATTCCATGAAAATGAACTTCTCCGCCTTTTCCAGCTCCGCCAGAAGCGTGTCAAAATAGACCTCGCCGACCGGAAGATACGTTGTTTCGGTATGCGTGAATACCGGCGCGCCGGCGGCACGGTGCAGATAGTCGGAAACGCGCTTCGCGTCCGTGTGCTCAGGCAGCGCCGGTTCCGCCGCCGGAACGCTGCGCATCGCCTTTTCATACTGCTCGGCCACGGATGACATGCGCGCCTTTTCCTTCAGCGAGAGCTGGTTTTTCCCGAATACGAGATAGAGCAGCACGCCGAACACCGGCAGCGCAAGGATCGGAATGATCCAAGCGATCTTGTACGCGGGGTTGCCGTCGCGGCTGACAAGATAGACGACAACAACGGCGGAGAGAACGAGGCAGACGCCGTAAAAGATGGCAAAGTGCTCGTTGAACCGGGTGATGGCAAGATAGACAGCGGCAAACTGCAGCGCAATGAATGCGCCGGTGAATACGGCGCGGGAAAATACGACTTTAAAAAAGTTCTTCATGGGCTTCTCCGCAGAAGGATAAATTTCTTTACAATATCATACACGAGCGGCGCGGAAAATTCAACAACAGATACGCCGGTTTGTCTTACGCAGCTGCTCCGGACAGCAGCATGAACGCCATGGTCAGCAGCAGAAAAAGAAACCGACCCTTTTCCACGCCGAGCTTCATCATCAGCGGAAGCGTGATGAGAAGATAGACGACGGCCGACGGTGCCGTAACGGCGAGAGAGGAGAGAAGCTCGCCCCGCCCGGAAAGAAGGGCGGCAAGCGCCTGCACTGCCGCGCCGAGCGCGATGGCGATCACACCGAGCAGAAACCGGCTCCAGAAGAGGTCGCTCTTCCGCACCGGCATGGCGAGCGCGTACCGCTCCCACCGGCAGCGTTCGTCATAGCCGAGCGCATAGATCGGCATCATCGCAAGCAGCATCATGCCGACGCTTGCGAAAAGCGGCAGGAGCAGGTACACGCCTGTCAGAACGAGCTGCACCCGGCACTGCGCCCACAGCTCAAATATGTCCTTGAGCAAAAGTCCGCGGATCTTCATAACGCCCGCTCCTTTCTCGTGATGTCCAGAATGATCTCTTCGAGCGTTTGACCGGGATGCGCCGCGAGAAGGGCTTCCTTTTCCTCGCTCAGGATCAGCCGCCCCTTATGCAGAAACGCCACACGGCCGCAGAGCTTTTCTATATCGCTCACGATATGCGAGGAGAGCAGTATCGCGTGCTCGCCGTCTGAGATAAAGCGGGAAAGCTCGCCGATCAGCTCGTCGCGGGCGAGCGGGTCAAGCCCGCCCGTCGCTTCGTCAAGCAGCAGGAGCTTTGCTTTGTGCGAGAGCGCCACGGCAAGCGCGAGCTTCATTTTCATCCCGCGGGAATATTCTTTGAATGGCTTCGTTTCCGGCAGATCAAAGCGCCGGATATGCTCATAAAATGCGCCGCTGTCCCAATTTTTATAGATGCAGCGCTCCACTTTGTCCACCTGCCGGGCGTTCAGCCCGTCCGGGAAGCAGCTCTCGTCGAATACTACGCCGATGTCCTCGCGGACGGAGACATTGTCGCCGTCTGTGTCTTGCCCGAGAATGCGGATCTCTCCGCTGTCGCGCCGAAGCTGCCCGAGAATGAGCGAGATCGTCGTGGACTTGCCCGCGCCGTTTTCGCCGATAAGCCCGAGCGCCGTGCCCATCGGCACGGTCAGCGTCAGGTTTTGCAGCGAAAAGCTGCCGAAGGATTTGGACAGATCCTTTATTTCCAATGCGTTCATAGGATTTTCTTTCAGTATTTCCGGTTGTAGTACCAGAAGCAGCCGGTATAGACGAGCGTCTGCAGGCACGTGAGCGCGCAGAGCACCTGTCCGACCAGAGTTTGTTTAAAGATCAAAATAGCGGCGAGAGCTGCGGCGAGCTGTACATAAATGCAGATGTAAAGCGCCATAGAACGCGCCTTGGTTGCCACATACGCCGTGCGCTCGTCGGTCAGCGAGGCGTCATAGTCCGCCGCTTTGTCCGGGTCACGGGTGAGCCGGTACACGCGCAGCAGCCGCGCCGCGCCGACAACGGCAATGGCGCTGCCGAACGAGGAAAGCCAGTTCGTTTTTTCGCCGGCGTCTGTCAGCAGCCCGACAAGAAACAATACCGCGCCGAGAACAAGATATAAAATACCGAGCTTCTTCTGCTCCTTGAGCTTCATGCTTCATCCTCCTCAAACAGAAAAATATCCTCAATGTGTACCCCGAACATCTGCGCGATCTTGTGCGCCAGCAATATCGAGGGGTTGTACTTTCCGCTCTCCAGCGAAATGATCGTCTGGCGCGAAACGCCGAGCAATGCGGCCAACTGCTGCTGCGTCATGCCCTGCGCCTTGCGCCGCTCTTCAATACGGTTCTTCATCGGGTCACCTCAATGTTAAAAAGAAAAGCTTGCTTTACATGCGCAGTATAGCACGGCAAAATGAAATGTCAAGCGTATTTTACATCTCGTTTTTTATATTTTTACGGAAGTCCTGATTATAGGACACTCGATGCAGTAATATACAACCATAAGAGAGATAAAACTGGAAAGGAAGAGCGATATGGCGTTCAAGATCGGTTTTTCTGTATCGGAGGAAAAGGAAAAGATGACAGCTCCGGAGCCTCCGGACGTTGCGGAAGAGCGCGAGCCGCGGCGGTCGGTGGTGCGCGTGCAATTCCCGCAGCGGAATATGACGCTTGCCTACTATAACGACCGGTTCGATCTCCACTGCGGCGATCTGGTGTACGTAGACGGCAAGCTCGAGGGAAAGCGCGGGCGCATCGTGGATGTCAACTACAACTTCCGCATCAATCTGGCGGACTATAAGCGCGTGATCGGCGTGGCGGATACCAATGTGTCCGGCCGGTTTACCCTCGCCGGGTCGCACGTTCTCACGTTCGACCGCGCGGCGCTTCCGCGCCGGAAGGTGATGAGCTGGTATAAAGCGCCGTCGAAGCCGGACACGGAGTATGCCTGCGGTTCGGACGACAGCACCTTCCCGCTGCGGGAGCTGCACCGGATGCGCGTCGATGTGGCGGTCGCGGAGCGCGGGTATGCGTACTATGCGGAAAACCGCGTGCGCTATCTTTGTCTGGACGGAATGAAGGGGTACGCGCTTGTCGAGGGAACGGAGCCGTATGACGTGGAGTTCGTGTATTCGGACGGCATGATCTACGCGCTGACGTGCTCCTGCTACTGCGTCGGAAACTGCAAGCACGAGGTCGCCGCCATGATGCAGCTGCGCGAAATGCTCGACCGCATTGAGGAAAACTATGCGGGTGAATATGCTGCTGCCGGCTACTTTGCCGCCGTTGCAAAGGATGTGCTTTTGTCCCTTGCTGTTAACGACAAAACGACCGGCACGCTCACGCTGGAGCCCCGCGCGGCAGATGAGCCGGACTTCGATGCAGAATTCGATGGCGGAGATGAGGAGCGGGACGATTCCGATTGGTGAGACGGAGGCAGAACTCCGTGTAGGAGAGTGCCACGGCGCGGACGATGGCGGACGTGCTGACCGGGAAAAACGCTGACGCTGAAAGCACTTCCGTAAACACGAACCCTGCGGAGCACACGCCCGTAGAGCAGCGCGTGATCGATGAATATCAGAACTCTACAGATACAGCGCTCGTCGATTTCGTGCGAAGAGACTCGGAGAACCCCGGCGGCAAAGAGCGGTACACTCTCAATCCCGTTTCCGAGCGCGCCGCTGCCGACATAAAAAAATTACCGGCGTTGATACAGCCGGTAATCAGACGGTTCTTGAACAGCGTATGGCAGAGCACATTCTTCGACGGCACGGCGAAGATGGCAAGGCAGATTCCGCCATGGAGGAAGGTCGCAAGCCTATGTAACAAATGAGAATGGCAAAAACCGCCCGGCCAAAACAGTTGTGTTCAGCAAAGCGGTAAACGGCACGAATTACGTTGTAGAAGCCGTTCCCGATACGACAAAACATACAACATACATCGTCACGGCTTATATGAAAAAAATAAGCCAACAGGCGTCCAGTCCCCCGATGCTTTCGCCCCGGCGCAAACGGCCAAACCCGAAGCCGACCTTCCTGTTGGTACTCAAAATGTACCAAAGGCGGCGCCGAATGTCAACACGGAAGGCCTCGAAACGCGCCTTTTGCAGACCGTCGAGACGGTGCGCGACGCTGCCGTTACGCCGGACGCTGTTAAACAGTCCATAAACGAGAATATCGAAAACGGAGGGTATCAGTATATCCCGGAATCCAATGCCGACGCGGTGGCTTCCGTGCGCGCTGGTATCAACCGGACGGCGGAATTTGCGCTCATCATCTCCGCCGAACTGCTGGCGGGAAAAACTTACCTCCGGCGCGGTGGAAGAAGAGATGTATATCAGAGAATTATAAATACTTTCCTTTGACGGGAAAAAACAACGTGGAGCAGCCCGAACAAACGTCCGGGCTGCTCCATTGCATATTACTTTAATCCGAGAATGAAGATCACCGCCGCCATGACCGGCAGCACGGTCCATGTGATATACCGCCCGGCGATCTCCCAGTCGGACGGCTCGGCTTCCTCGGCGTTGCGGACAAGGAACGAAGCGTTCCAGCGGAAGAGCTCATCGGCAAACAGCATGGTGAGAGCCGTGATAACGCAGATCAGCACGCCGCCGAACCAGCCGAGCCACGTTCCCTTATGGGTCAGCGCTGGGCCGTCCGTCAGATCGAGGATCGTTGAAACAGAGGGCTCCATGGTACCGTCGCTCATCGTGGCGGTGATGCTGCGGAGCAGGTCAAAGCTCCCGTCCTCGTTATAGAGCATACGCCAGTCGCCGCTGTTGACTACGCCGCCGCGGAACACGATCTCGCCGCCGCAGCGCAGCTCAATGCCGGTCATCTGTGTTTGCAGGTCGCTGTCCTTCGGAATGGCGGTGGGATCCTCTTTGACGGTATAGGGGCCGTAAACGGTGTTGCCATACTGAAAGATGACGGTTTTATTCGCAGATACGGTGAAGGTCGCGGCGGTTCCGTATATCTTCCCGGAATAAACGGTGCAGCCGTCCTCTTCCGACGGCACGAGAATGGTGTCCTCATAAAGAAAACCTGAGCGCGCCGTAACGATGGGATAGATGACCGTAAAGGCCAGGATCATAACCGCCATGAGAAGCAGAAGGATCATTTGATAGCGCCCAAGCACCTTTACCCGTGCCAAGTCTGACACCTCCATTTTTGAAGTTTGGTGGAATTATCAAAAAAGCGGGAACCAAATCAAAGCCCAGCGAAGCGGGTTCGATTTGGAAAGGAAGAAGGAGCTAACATAGTGCAGTTTTCGCCGCAAGGCGGAAACGGAACGGTGTTTGCTCTCAGGGGGAACCAAATCGAAGCCCAGCGAAGCGGGTTCGATTTGGAAAGGAAGAAGGAGCTAACATAGTGCAGTTTTCGCCGCAAGGCGGAAACGGAACGGTGTTTGCTCTCAGGGGGAACCAAATCGAAGCCCAGCGAAGCGGGTTCGATTTGGAAAGGAAGAAGGAGCTAACATAGTGCAGTTTTCGCCGCAAGGCGGAAACGGAACGGTGTTTGCTCCTTCTGACGTGGTACCGGTGACGGGGATCGAACCCGTACGACTTTCGTCTCGGGATTTTAAGTCCCGTGCGTCTGCCAATTCCGCCACACCGGCATGGTGGTATACCCTCATAAAGTACCATTCCGCGCCCGTGCTGTCAAGACAAAGCATACTTGACCCCGCCGCGGCATAGGCTTGTGCCGGGGTGATCGTATGGCGGGAGAGACCGAGCGGAGAAAAGCGCAGAACATCATACTGGAAAACCGGAGCCGCCTGAGCGTGTCCGGCGTGGAAGAGGTCAGCGGCTTTGACGAGAGCATCGTGCAGATGCAGACGGAGCTTGGCGCTCTCACGGTGCATGGGAGCAACCTTCGGGTGGAGACGCTCTCGGTGGACTCCGGCGATCTTCTCGTTGTGGGGGATATTTCGGATCTCTCGTATGCCGACGTCCCGGTGCGGCGCGGCTTCTGGGCGAGGCTCTTCGGATAAATGAGCGAATCGACGGCTCGGCAGCTTTTTGAGCTGGCATTTGCCTTTGTGACCGGTGCGGCGCTCGGCGTTATGCGGTTTCCGGTATACATCCTCCGGCAGGTTTTTTACCGGCTCGCAGCACTGTGGGACGTGATCTTTTATGCGCTGGCGGGACTCGCGGTATTTGCTGCCGGGCAGTGGTGCAGCGGCGGCGTGCGGCCCCGCTTTCTCACAGCGGCGATTGTCGGATGCGCCCTTTGCACGTACCTTCTGACCCCGCTCCGGCGCCCGGTGCGCCGCCTTGCGGAGCGGAAACGCGAGCATAGCGAAGAACGGCGGTGCAGAAAAGAAAATGAGCGGAAAAAATCGCGAAAAAAAGATGAAAAAATTTGAAAAAATATCTATGCAAAATCGGATCTATCGTTTACAATAATGCGCAAGTTTCCCCTGTCGTTATAGAGCTGCCGCGGCAGGGGAGACGGCGGAGAGAATCGATGAGCAAAAGCATAAAGTTTCTTTTTGGCTGCATTCTATCCATTCTGCTTGTGTATGCCGCGGCGCGGTATGTCACAACGGCGATCCGCGTGGAGGAAGCGGAGCTTCTTCTGCGAGAGACACGGGAGCGCTGCGAGGCGCTGGAGCAGAGCAACGCGGCATTGCGCGAGCGGATCGAGCGCAGCGGCGACGCGGATCGCATCGCGGAGCTTGCGCGGGAACGGCTTGGTCTTGTCCTGCCGGATGACAGGATATATCAATAAATTGAAAGAAAAGAGAAAGGGAACCCCATGGAGCTGGAAATCGGAGCGATTCAGGAAGGCAAAGTCACAGGCATCACCAAATTCGGAGCGTTCGTACTGCTTCCCGGCGGCAAGAGCGGTCTTGTACATATTTCGGAGATCGCCAACGCCTACGTCAACGACGTCAACGACTATCTGAAGGTCGGTGACGCCGTCAAGGTAAAGATCCTCAGTGTCAACGAGGCAGGTAAGATCAATCTCTCCATCAAGCAGGCTCAGCCGAGCGCCCCGCGCCCGGCTTATACGCCGCGCCCGGCTCAGCCCGCAGCGAACGCGCCGCGCCCGGCATACACCACGCGCCCGGCCAATACCTACCGCAGCGCCCCGCCGCACGGAGGTGAAGTCGCGCCGCCCACCGGGGATACCAGCTTTGAAGATAAGCTCAAGCAATTCATGCAGCAGTCTGACAGCAAGATCAACGACAGCAAGATCTACGCCGACCGCCGCTCCGGAGGCCGCCGCCGCAAATAAACCAAAATAAAAAAGAGTGCCGCCGAAACCAGACCGGTTTCGGCGGCATTTTGCTGCTGAGATTTCAGCCTTCGGGGTGCATGAAGGAATAATCGATCACGTTGTTCGCGCCCGTCCATGAGCCGTCCACCTTGGACATGGCGCGGTCGTATTCCTCGGTGCCGGGCTCAAAGAGCGTCGGGCAGTAGTCGTTTTCGTTTGTCTTGCTGCTGATGCTGCACGGCAGAACGTTGAACGACGAGAGATAGAGCGTTCCGTCCGGGTCGCGGGTAACGGTCGCCTGCGCGATCACGCTGTCCATGTCGGCGGGGTTGGTGTTGCCGCCGAACACAAAGTTGCCGAGACTGTAGAAAATGATGCCGTTGTTGTATTTTTCAAACGGCTCAAGACGGTGCGGCCCGTGGCCGAACACGATGCTCGCGCCCGCGTCGATCGCAGTGCGGCCGACCTCTTCCTGGTTGGCATTCTGGTAATAGCTCGCCTCGTTGCCCCAGTGGGCGCTCACGACAACGATCTCCGCGCCCGCGTCCCTGAGAGAACGGACGCCTGCGGCGACGGCTTCGGCGCTCGGCGTGTGCCAGCTGTAAACGGCATACACGCCGACGGTCAGACCGCTTTCGGTCGTATAGAGCGTGCCTTCCCCCTCGCCGCTGTGGCCGATGCCGGCGGCGTCGAGATTGGCGAGCGTGTCGTCGTAGACCTGCTGTCCGAAGTCCATCGCGTGGTTATTGGCGGTCGTGGCAAACTCCACGCTGCCGAGCGTGAGAATGTCCGTCGCCGCTTTCGGCGCGAGGAAGGAGAACGTGGAGCCGGACCCGGCGCTGAGATCGGAGATGCTGCACTCAAGATTTACGATCGTCATATCGTCGTTCGCCGTCACGTCGAGCACGTTGGAGAAGGGGTACGCCCAGTTCGTGCCGACAACATTCTCAAAGGAGTTTGCGTAGTAGCGCGCCTGCGGATAGCTCGCAAGCGTGCAGTCGCCCACCATGGAGATCGTATATTCGATCGGGGTCGGCTCGGGCGTGGGTGTCGGTGTTGGGGTCGGCGTTGCCGTGGGCTCCGGGGTAGGCGTTGGTGTGGGTGTGGGCGTTGGTGTCGGCTCCGCGGTCGGGAGCGCCGTCGGCGCCGGAACGCGCACATCCTCCGGCCGCGCCGCCCAGCGCGGCGAGAGCGCCGCGCTGGTGAGCAGCACCGCGAGCAGGAGCACCGCCAGAATCTTGGCGATGAGGATCGATGTTCTGGACATGATATCCTCCGGAAATCAGACGTTTTCCACAAAGCTGCCGATGATCTCCAGCAGCACGTCGGGCATGACCGCGAGACTGTCCACGGGAATGAATTCGTGTACGCCATGGTAGTTGTAGCCGCCGGTCGAAAGGTTCGGGCAGGGAAGGCCCATCCATGTGAGCACCGCGCCGTCCGTGCCGCCGCGGATCGCTTCGGTACGCGGCGCTACGCCGCAGGCGCGGTAAGCGGCCTCTGCGCGGTCGAGCAGGTGGCGGTGCGGCTCGATCTTTTCGCGCATGTTGTAGTAGGTATCGGAGATGTCGGCTTCGGCGGTGCCCTCACCGCAGCGGCGGTTGATCTCTTCTACGGCGGCGCGGAGGCATGCCTTTTTCTCTTCAAAGAGCGTGCGGTCATGGTCGCGGATGATATAGTGGAGTTCGGCCTCCACCACGTCGCCGGACATGTCGGTGAGATGGATGAAGCCCTCATAGCCCTCGGTCTTTTCCGGCACCTGACCGGCGGGGAGAAGGGAGTGCAGCTCCATGGCGATCGTCGCAGCGTTCTTCATAATGTTCTTCGCGCTGCCCGGATGGATGCCGACGCCGTGCACGCGGACGAGCGCCGCGGCCGCGTTGAAGTTTTCGTATTCGTATACGCCGAGCTCGCCGCCGTCTACGGTGTAGCCCCAGTCACACGCAAGCTCTTTAACGTCCAGCCCCTCCGTGCCGCGGCCGACCTCCTCGTCGGTCGTGAACACGATGCGCAGCTCCCCGTGCGGCGCGCCGGAGGCGATGAGCTTTTCCACCGCCGTCATGATCTCGGCAACGCCCGCTTTGTCGTCCGCGCCGAGCAGCGTGGAGCCGTCCGTCACGAGCAGCACCTGCCCGCGCACGTCCTTCATGGCGGGAAACTGCTTTTCCGAGAGAATGACGCCGTGGCCGAGTTCAATGTCTTCGCCGGTGTAGAGCACCTCGCGGGCGTTCACGCCCTCGCCGCTCGCGGCGGGAGAGGTGTCCACATGCGCGACGAGCGCGAGCGTTCCGGCGGCTTTGACGCCCTCTGTGGCGGGGAGCGTGCCGATGGCATTGCCGCAGCTGTCCATATGGACGTTCTTCAGCCCCAGAGAGAGCATTTCCTCGGCCAGACGGCGCGAGAGCTCCAGCTGCCGGGTCGTAGACGGGCTTTCGGTGCTGTCCTCATCGGACGCGGTGGACACGGCGATGTATTTGAGAAATCTTTCCTTGCAGGTCATAATAAGAATCCCTCCGTTTTCGAGTTGTTTTTTCATATATCAAATATATCATTTTTATGATAAAATGCAATCGCTTTTATTTTCGGCGTGTCCGGCAGGGAAAAGCGAACTTTTCTTCCTCGGGGTGCGTCATAGAAATAGTAAGCAATACATCCTGAAAGTACAGGAGGAACATACATGAAAAAGCTGCTTGCCATTCTCCTCGGCGCTTGCCTGCTGCTCGGCGTTATGACCGGCTGCGGCGGCAATGCCGAGGATGCCGTTACCGTCCAGAAGGTATCGGACATCATCTCGCAGGGCTCCGTGGGGCTGGTGAACCGGTACGCCGGTATTGTCGTTTCGGGCGAAACGGCAACGGTCAAAAAGGGCGACAAGAAAGTTCTTGAGACCTACGTAAAGGAAGGCGACTTCGTCACCGAGGGCGATGTGCTCTTCTGCTACGACAACGAGGCCATGGAGCTTCAGCTCAGCAAGCTCCTGCTTGAGCTTGAGGGCTATGAGAACACGATCTCCAACGCCGAGGAGAACATCCCCAATCTCGAGCGCCAGCGCGACGCCGCCCCCGCGGCGCAGCAGCTCACCTACTCGCTGCAGATCCAGGAGCTGCAGGCGAACGTGCGTGAAGCGACCTATAACAAGGGCCTCAAGGAGCGTGAGATCGAGAATTTGCAGGAAGCTCTCGAGGATACGGACGTGCGCGCACCGATCTCCGGCCGCGTGATGAGCGTGAAGAATACGGAGAATACAGGCGCAAGCTCCGGCTATGACGGCGATACGAGCGGCAGCGACGCCTACATCACCATCATGGACATGACGACCTATCAGGTCAAGGGCACGATCAACGAGCTGAATGTCGGCACGCTTTCCGAGGGGATGAACGTGCTTATCCGTTCACGCCTTGACGAGAGCGTTACGTGGAGCGGCGTGCTCGATAGCATCGATTGGGAGACCAAGGTGCAGAGCAATAATAGCCCGTATTACGGCGGTGGCGGCGGCAACGAGATGACAAGCTCGTCCAAGTACCCGTTCTATGTCAAGCTCAGCGATGTGACCGGCCTCATTCTCGGCCAGCACGTGTACATTGAGCCGGACTACGGCCAGCAGGAGGTCCGCGAGGGACTCTGGCTGCCGGAATATTATATTGTGGACGCCGATTCCTCGCCCTACGTCTGGGCGGCGAACGGACGCGACCGGCTGGAAAAGCGCGGCGTGTCCCTTGGTGAATATGACGCCGAGCGGGGCGAATATCAGGTCATCTCCGGACTGAAGGAGAGCGATTATATTGCCTTCCCGATGGACGGCTTTACGGCGGGCATGCACACGCAGGTGTATGAGGATAATTCCGGCTATGTTTCCGGCGGCAACTCGGGCGGCTTCGGCTCCGGTGCGGCTCCAATGCCGCCGACGCTTGTCTCCGGCGGCAACGCCTCCGACGGCGACGCGCCCATCGAGGCGCCGGACGAATCGCTCTTCGGTGACCCCGCCGAGATCGAAGCACCGGCGGAGGATGCCGTTGTGCCGGAGGCAGCGCCCGCGGAAGACGCTGCGGCAAATGCGGAGGGGAGCGTGGCGTAATGCTTCTGGAAATGCGCAGCATCTGCAAGGATTATCCCCAGGGCAAGGATGTTGTACACATCCTCAAGAACATTTCTCTTGAGATCGACGACGGGGATTATCTTGCCATCATGGGGCCCTCAGGCTCCGGCAAAACAACGCTTATGAATATTATCGGCTGTCTTGATACGCCGACCTCCGGCACCTATGTGCTTGCCGGGGAGGACGTATCCTCGGCCTCGGATGACCGGCTCGCCGATATACGAAACCAGATGATCGGTTTCGTTTTCCAGAGCTTCTATCTTCTGCCGAAGCTCACGGCGCTCGACAATGTCGCGCTGCCTCTTCTCTATGCGAACGTGCCGCGCCGCGAACGGCGTGAGCGCGCTGCGGAAGCGCTTGCGAGCGTCGGGCTGGAAGATCGTATGGACTTTTACCCGAACCAGCTCTCCGGCGGCCAGTGTCAGCGCGTGGCGATCGCACGCGCGATGATCGCAAAGCCGCGCATCCTGCTTGCGGACGAGCCGACCGGCGCGCTGGACTCTGCTTCCGGCCGTCAGGTCATGCAGATCTTCGGCGAGCTGAACGCGAAGGGAACGACGGTCGTGCTCATCACGCACGCGCAGGACATTGCCGACTGCGCGAAAAAGATCCACCGCATTCTCGACGGCGAGCTGATCCGCGGCGACGAGGACAAGCACCGGTACGACATAATGAAAGGAGGCGCGGCGGATGAAAAAGGTGAAGATATCGTTTTTTAATAATCTGCCTGTCTGGCTGCGCCGCACGATCGCCGGAGTGCTGATCGCCGCGCTCATCGGCGGCGGCGTGTACGGCATATTGCTCCTCGTCCGCGGCAGCGGCGGCAAGGTGAAGGTCTATCCGATCATGGAATTCTGCACAGACTACGCCGACGACCAGGCGGAGACGCAGGGGCTTGTAAAGCCCGATAAAATGCAGTCGATCTATGTATCCGAAACGCAGAAGATCACAAAGTACTTTGTCCGCGAGGGCGATACAGTCAAAGTCGGCGACCCGATTTTGTCCTACGACACGACGCTCACCGACCTGCAGCTCGAGCGGGCGAGGATCTCCGTACAGAAGCTGGAGATCGCGCTCGACGAGGCGAACGCCAATCTTGTAAAGGTGAACAACTATCGCCTGTATGTCCCGCAGCCCGATCCTCTCCCCGACGAGGAGCCGGATACGCCGCTCACGCCGGTGGAGGTACCGTATTTCCGCGGCGGCAGCGGCACGAAGGACAGCCCGTTCTTCTATATCTGGAGCAACAACTGCGCCTATGACAGCGCCTTTATCGACTCGCTCCTGACGAGGGCGGGCGGCAGCACGGCGTATGTCGTGTTTGAGGTCCATGACGGCGATTCTCCGGACGGCGACATCCTCCGCAGCTGGGGCATGGTGTTCGTCCGCCAGAGCGACGGCACGGTGGCCTTCAAGGTGGACGAGGCCTACGGACGCTTTGATGACGGTACAGGGCCGGACGACGGCGGCGATATCGACGACGGCGGCAACACCTATATCGATACGACGCCGAGCTACACCTATAATGAGCTCATCGCCATGCGCCGCGAAGCGCAGGAGAAGATTTACCAGACGGAGCTCGATCTCAAAAAGGCGCGGCTCGAATACGAAACGCTCGAATTTGAGATCAACAACGGCGTGGTCTACAGCAAGATCGACGGCGTAGTGAAAACGATCCGCAGCCCGGATCAGGCGCGCGAGGAGCAGCTCCCGGCGGTACTCATTTCCGGCGGCGGCGGATACTATGTCACCGGCGCGATGAGTGAAACGGAGCTGCAAACGCTCCATGTCGGCGATACGGTCACGGTGATGTCGTGGCAGACGTATTCCCAGACGGAGGCGGAGATCGTCAGCATTTCCGAATACCCGATCGGGGAGAACAGCGGCTACTATCACTGGAGCCAGGGCAACAGCAACGCTTCGCTCTATCCCTTCACCGTGTATTTGGACGAGGACACCCCCGTGCGCGAGGGCGAGTATGTGAACATCACCTACAACCCCTTCGGCAGCAGTGCTTCCGGTGTATATCTCCAGAACATGTTCATCCTCCGCGAGGGCGGCGGGAGCTTCGTATATGTCCGTGACGCGAACGGGAAGCTTGAAAAGCGCGCCGTATCGACCGGACGCTCGCTCTGGGGTTCGTATACGCAGATCAACGGCGGACTCACCGGCGAGGAATATATTGCCTTCCCGTACGGCAACAATATCCGAGCCGGAGCTAAGACCGAGATATCCGACGTCGCGTCGTTCTATAATTACTGAAAGGGGGCGGGTGCATTGCTTGAAAGCATTTCTCTGGCGTTTCAAAACGTGTGGCGGCATAAGCTGCGCTCGTTCCTGACGATGCTCGGCATTATCATCGGCATCGCTTCGATCATCACGATCGTTTCCACGATCAAAGGCACGAACGAGCAGATCAAGGAAAGCCTTGTCGGCGCGGGCAATAACGCCGTCGTTGTGCAGCTCTATCAGGACAATTATCCGTATGAGGTGCAGTATAACGGCGTGCCCGCCGGCGTTTACCCGATCACCGAGGAAACGCGGCAGGAGCTCTGCAAGATCGACCACGTGAAGGGCGTGTCGCTCTTTTGCAGCCGCAATTACGCCGACGGCGTATACTATGGCAATAACAGCTTTTCCGGCAATCTCTACGGCATCGACGAGTATTATTTCGATGTGAACGGCTACTCGCTCGACCACGGCCGCAGCTTCCTCAAGGAGGACTTTGCCAAGGCGAAAAAGGTCTGCATGCTCGATACGGCGGCGGCCTCGGCGCTCTTCTCCGGCGAAGACCCGGTCGGCAAGACCGTGGAGATGCAGGGCGACAGCTTCACTGTCGTCGGCGTTGTGAAGCGTGCGCGCTCCACAACGATGCAGATCAAAACGCCGAGCGATTACTACCAGTACATGAACGAGACCGGCACGATCTTCCTTCCGCTCAAGACCTGGCCGATGCTCTATTCGTTCGATGAGCCGCAGTGCGCGGCGCTGCGCGCGGACAATACCGACAATATGACGAGTGTCGGACAGAAGGCGGGCGAGCTTCTCTCGTCCAGCCAGCTCATCGGCGCGGACAAAACGCTCTCCTACCGCGGGCAGGACCTCATGGAGCAGGCGAAGAACCTGCAGGAGCTTTCCAACTCCTCCAACCGCCAGCTCATCTGGATCGCAAGCATTTCGCTGCTCGTCGGCGGCATCGGCGTTATGAACATCATGCTCGTCACCGTTACCGAGCGCACGCAGGAGATCGGTCTCAAAAAGGCCATCGGCGCGCGCCGCCGCCGCATCCTCAACCAGTTCCTCACGGAAGCGGCGGTGCTCACAAGCCTCGGCGGTATGCTCGGCGTGATCGTCGGCATCATCATGGCGCGGCTCATTTCGTCCGTCATGGGTACGCCGACGGCCATCAGCGTTCCGGCGATCCTCATCGCCGTGGTGTTTTCCATGGTCATCGGCATCGTGTTCGGCCTTCTCCCGGCGGTCAAGGCGTCCAACCTCAACCCCATCCAGGCCCTCCGGCGAGACTGACCGGGACACAGCCTTTCGCGGGGAAGCGTTTTGCCTCTGTGCTGCAATGCGGTAAATACACAAAAAAGCTCCTGGAGCTGTGCCGCGCGGCGGACGCCGACACGAAGAAAGCGGCGGTCGGTCTTCTCAAGGGAGAATTCTCCGGGTTTTCGGATATTCTCGGCATCTGCTCGGCGGCTCAGGCTCCGGGAAGGGCGACCTTCTCGGCACGCTGTCTGACGGCGTCATAGACGTCTTCGGCAAGAAATAATGCATGAAAAATCGGCTCATCCGTTTGAAACGGGTGAGCCGATTTTTTGCGTGCGGAAAAAGCAGGAAAGTCAGCAGCAGAACTGCGCTATCGCGGCGTCAATATCCGCGGCACACGAGGCGGCGATGGCCTCGTCGCCCGGCTGGAGCGGGTAGAGCGGCGCGCGGACGCCGCCGATATCCGGCGCGCCGCGAAGACGGAGGATCTCCTTGATCATGGCGTACATGTTACCCTGCCCGGAGCACATCTTGTAAATGATGTGGCAGCAGGCGTCCTGAATGTCGCGCGCGGGGAGAATGCCGCCGCCGCAGACAAGAGTGAAGATGCGCTCGTAGAGCTCCGGCATGGCGGCGTACGTACCGCCGATGCCGCCGACCGCACCCGCGGCGAGCCCGGAGAGCAGCTGCTCGTCCGGACCGTTGAAAACGATCGCGCCATCATCGCGCCACATTTCAATATCCTGTATCGGCATGGAGGAGTTTTTCACTCCGATCACGGTCGGTACGGCGAGCATCGTGCGCAGAAGAGCGCTGTTCAGCGCTGTGCCGGCGAGCTGCGGGATGTTGTAGATGATGAAATCCGTATTCGGCGCGGCAGAGGCAATATCGGTCCAATACTGCGCGATCGCGCGGTCCGGCAGATGGAAGTAGATCGGGGGAATGGCGGCGATGCAGTCGGCTCCGGCGCTCTCGGCGTGGGCGGCAAGCTCCATGCTGTCGCGCGTGTTGTTGCAGGCGACGTGCGCAATGATCGTGACGCGCCCGGCGGCCTGGGCGATGACGGCCTCCAGCAGCGCCTTGCGTTCCGCTACGGAATGATAGATGCATTCACCGGACGAACCGCCGACATAAAGGCCATTTACACCCTTCTCGATGAGGTATTCCGTGAACGCCCGTGCACGCGCGGGCGATACCTCGCCGGCGTCGTCGTAGCATGCGTAGAAGGCAGGGAAGATCCCCTGGTATTTATTCAGGTCTCTTGCTTTCATTGTTTTCACTCCTTGTGTGTCAGCCCTTGACGGCGCCCATCGTGATGCCCTTGGTAAAATATTTCTGGAAAATGAGAAACACGATAATGATCGGCACGGCGGCAAAGGCGGCGCCTGCCATGATGAGCCCGAAGTCCGTCGAGTTTTCCGCCTGCATCTTTGCGATGCCCAGCGATATGGTCAGATTCTTTGTGCTGGAGAGCATGATGAGCTGCATGAAATAGTCGTTCCACGAATTGATGAACGTGAAGATGGCAAGCGCGCCGACACCGGGCTTTATCATGGGGAAAACGATCCGGTTGAAGGTTTTCAGCTCGCTCGCGCCGTCGATCCTCGCGGCCTCCAGTATCTCGCTGGGGATGCTCTCGGCAAACTGCTTGATGAGGAACACGCCGAACGGCCAGCCGACGATCGGGTAGACGACGGCACTGAGCGTATTGTAGAGCTTGAGCGAGGACATCTCGCGGATGAGCGGTATAAGGATGACCTGCTTCGGCAGGGCCATTGCGCAGACGATGAGCGTAAAAATGAGCCTGCGACCGACGAAGCGCTTCTTGGCCAGCGCATACCCCGCGAGCGCGGAGGTCGCGCAGGTGAGGAGCATGGCTGCAACGGCCATCCACACGGTGTTGAACATCCAGCGGATCGCGCCGGGCACGGTGGGACCGGCAGAGAAGACGATCGGGCTGCCGTCGGCCGAGAAATACTGGCTGAAGGGGATGTAAAACTCCCACAGCGGGGCTTTGAGCTTGCTCATGAGCGTCTGGTAATTCTTCAGAGTCCACTCGCTCGGCCACCAGACAGGTGTAACGGAGTTGACCTCCTTGGCGGTCTTGAAGGAACCCGTAATAATCCAGTAGAGCGGGAACGTGAAGAGCGCTGCGAGGATGATGATAATGACAAGAGTGATGATGCGGTTTGCTTTCGATTTGCTCTGCATACGCTCACCCCCTTAGTCCGATTGCTGCCCCAGCTTGAACTGGACAGCAGAGAGCACCGCGATGATGATCATAAGCACAACGCCCATGGCGTTGCCGTATCCGTAGCGGTAGAGCTTGAACGCGGTGTAATAGATGTAATACATGATCGTGTCCGTACTGTGCGTCGGCCCGCCGGAGGTGAGCAGCTGGATCAGCGCGAAGCACTGGAAGGAGTTGATCGTGGTGATGATGAGTATGTAGAGCGTGGTGGGCATGATCTGCGCCCATTTGATCTTCCAAAACACCTGACGGCGGTTCGCGCCGTCTACCTGCGCTGCCTCAACGAGCGAATGATCCACGTTGCCGAGCGCCGAAACGTAGAGAACGATGGGTTGGCCGACGGAGGTGGTGAAGAGGATGAGAATGATGCACCAGAGCGCGAAGCGCGCATCGCCCAGCCAGTTTATATTCTGGTCAATGATGCCGAGGCTCTTGAAAAGGTAGTTGAACACGCCGAAGCGGTTGTTGTACATCCATTTCCAGACGACCGTTACCGCAACCGAGCCGGTGACGACCGGCAGATAGAAGATGCAGCGGAACGCTGAGGTCAGCGCAGGCTTCATATCGTATATCGCCGTGGCGACCCAGAGGGAGAACGCACACACCGTCGGAACGGCAACGACAACGATGACGACCGTGTTTTTCAGCGCGCCGAGGAAGAGCTTATCCTGGAAAAGCTCCTTATAGTTACCCAGCCCGACAAAGACATCCACGGCGTTTTTGCCCATGTTGGAGTCAAAGAAGCTGGTGTATATACACAGGAACATGGGATACAGCACAAAGGTGACGAAGAAGAACAGACTCGGCAGCAAAAACAGGTATCCCGCTGTTGTTTCCCGCCGCACGAGCGCGCGGCTCATGCTGTTTTTGGATTTGAACATAGGGTCGCTCCCCCTTATGGATTCGGTAGCTATCAACACACCCTCTCTGCGCAGGGGCACAGAGAGGGTGCGCGCGGTGGGTCAAAGGAGAAAAGGAGATATGAAAAAGCCTTGCTTGCTTGATTGATCAGCCGGCCGCCGCCGCGTTCGCGTTGGCGCAGAATGTTGCGACCTCGGTGGCAACATCACCGCCGCCGCCGATGCGCTGGAGCATGTTCCACCACTCGGTGCGGGCGGTCGCCCAGCCGGAGGTGACCTGGTAGTAGTCGCCGAGATAGGGCATGAGCTTGGTGTACTCGTTCATGATGGCGTTGTCCGCCCAGATGCCGGTGAGGTCGATGCCCTCGGCGGTGTCGCGCACGGCAAAGTATTTGGAGGCCTTGACCGCATCGATCATGCCTTCGCCGTCGGCAAAGTACTTGATGAAGGTCTTCGCAGCGTCGATCTTGGCGGCGTCGCCGTTATCGAACACGCCAAAGCCCCAGATGCCGCCCTGCAGCTTGCTCTCGCCGGTCTCGGAGGGGAAGCTCATGAAAACGATCTTCTCGCCGTCGTTGGTGAGCTCGGCATCGTTGTTGTCGGCGTTGAGCTGCTGAGCGATGTTCCAGCAGAACGCCATCTTGAGGATGCCCTGACGGAAAGCGGTGATCTCTTCGCCGCCGTTCTCAGCCGCGTTGAAGTAGATGCCGTCCATGCTCTGCAGAAGCTCGAGAGCCTTGATGTTCTCCGGAGAGTCCGCGGTGTAGGCGGTGTGCTCGGCATTGGTAAACATGCCGCCGTAGAGGTTGTTGACGAGAGCACGGGTGCCCTGGTCGCCGCCCTGGCCGGAGCAGTAGACGTCGCCGACGGGCTCTTTGTAGTAGGCATACAGCGCATCGACCGCCTTGATGAAGTTCTCAGTCGTCCAGGTGTGGGTCTCGGTGTCGATGTACTGGTCGGCGCCGGCGGCGACGAACGCATCATAGTTGATGGCCATGCAGTGCGCGGTCATAACGAGGGGGTACTCATAGCAGGCGCCGTCCGCGGTGAAGCAGGCCGAGACGCAGGCCGGATTGACTTCGGACTTGTCGGTGGCGTCCCACATGTCGGCGAGATCGACCATGTAGCCCTTCGCGCCCCAGTTGGCAACGAGACGTTCCGGCCCTTCCATGATGAGGTCGGGAGCGGAGCCGCCTTCGAGCGCGGTGTTGACCTGGTCGTCTCCGTTGGTGTAGTCGAGATATTCCACGGTGACGGTGATGCCGGGGTTCGCCGCCTCGAACGAGGCAATGAGGGCATCGACGGTGTCAGCATTGCCCCAGCCGCCGATCGGGTAGGTCCAGAGCGTGATGTTGACGGGTTCGGCGGCGGGTTCCGCCGCGGGAGCGGGGTCAGCCTGAGCAGGTGCGGGGTCGGCAGCGGGTGCAGCGGTCTGGCCGCAGGCGCACAGGGCAAATACCATGCACAGCGCGAGCAGCATTGCGAGCAGTTTCTTCATGATGTGCCTCCTTAAACATTTTGTTCAGGTTTCGTTATTTCAACGGCTATCGCCGGTGAATTTCCTCTTTTCACCATCATATTAACCAAAGCTCTCGCCAATGTCAATAGATTTTTGAAAATAATTTTCTTAAAAATTATATGTGGAATATTTTTTACAAATGATAGTATAGGAATCCCCCGGAGAGCAGAGTGCTCTCCGGGGGAGGGAAGATGAAAAAGATTTTCAGCCGGTCACAGATGCTTATCCGCAAGAGCGGCGGCGATGCGGGCGCGGCTCTGGCGGCATGCGTCCAGATTGCGGCGGCAGAGCTCGGAAAAGAGAACGTCCAGAAGGTACATCTGCGCGATCCTCGCGCCGACGGAGCCGAGCTGCAGCGGGCTTTCGTCCGCGCCGCACAGCAGCGTCACATCCGCAAGACCGGCGCCGGGAGAGTTGGCAAAGTGTGTGACGAGAATGGAGCGCAGGCCGCGCTCGCGCGCGTAAGAGAGAGTTTCGATCAGATCCTTTGTCGCGCCGGAATAGGAGAAGAAGAGAATGACGTCGTTCTCGCCCGCGGTAGCGATGGCGATGGCCTGCATATGCGAGTCGGTCACGGAGAAGAACTTTCCGCTCGCCGTGGAAAAGAGATGCGCCGCCTCCATGGCGATGATCATAGAGCCGCCCTGTCCCATGCACAGCACCCGGTCCGCCTGCTCCAGAAGATCCGCCGCGCGGATATATTCCTCCGGACGGACAAGCTCAAGCGTCTGCGTCATGGCGCTGACGTTGGCCGTGTAGAGCTTTTTGCAGACATCGGAAAAGCTGTCGTCATCGAGCACCTCGCCGGAGAGCGGGTTGGACTGCTGCGGGCGCTGGGCAATGGAGTTGGCAATGGCGAGACGAAAAGCGTTGTACCCCTTGCATCCCAGCCGCCGGCAGAAGCGCGACACGGTCGCCTCCGCCACGCCGCTTGCCGCGGCGAGCTCGGTGATGCTCATGTCCTGCGCTTTCCTCTGGTGCGAAAGCACATAATCCGCCGCCTTTTTCTCTGCGGTAGTGAGATTATAATACTCTGCGCTGATTCGCTCAAAAACGTTTATGCTGCTTTGCTCCATACGCTTCTCCTGTGTTTTTATTTCGAGAGCAATTCTCCCGCCATAACGTCCGTCATGATGAGCATGCGCGGCAGATGGAACGGCCCTTTGAATGTTGAGCCCTTGGTCGACGGCTCGGTGGGCAGCCCGTCGCGGCGAAGATAGCCGTACCACTCGCCGTACTCTCTGTCGGCAAAATGCGCTTTGCAGTAGTCGAGCGTGGTATAAAACCAGTCGAGATATTCTTCCTTGCCGGTATCCCTATAGAGCATGAGCGAGGATATGAGTATCTCATCGTGCGGCCACCAGAGCTTCATGTCGTGCTCGTACGCCTCGGGCGGCTTGCCGAGCGCGTCAACAAAGTACAATAGTCCGCCGTATTCCTTATCCCACCCGGCAGTTATCGCCCAGCGGAAAATCTCCTCAGCTCTGGCGACAAGCTCTGCATTGCCGGTTCTGCGCGCATATTCGAGCAGGAACCAGACGCCTTCTATATCGTGTCCGGGGTTAACAGTTCGCCCTTCAGTGTAATACAATCTCGCTGTGCCGTCAACCGCGACGTTCTCCAGCACGCATTTAAGCTCCGGATGGACGTGGTAGCGGAATATCTCGTCTACGCAGGCGGCGGCGCGTTCGGCGTAGAGCGCCGCATTTTCCGGATCGACGCGCTGCATCACGGCGGTGACGTTGAGGTATATCATCGGGATGCCGAAGGCGCGCCCCGTGCGCGTTGCGGGCTCGGTCTTCGGCCCGAGACCGGTCGGGTCGGGCATGCCGTGGTTGAGATCCCAGTAGAGGTCATACGCGCGCCGAGCGCGCTCGAGATGCTCCCGCTCGCCGGTCACGCCGTAGTATTCCGCGTTCGCCATGGCGTAAAACGCCTCGGAAAAGCAGTACCGGCGCTGGCGGAGCGGCGCGCCCTCGGCGGTGACGGTGAAGTACATCCGGTTCCCGGCCGCGCGGTTTATGCAGTGTGCCTCCATAAAGTCGAGACAGCTCTTCGATGCGCGCAGCCATTCCTCGCGCGTGCCGAATACATGGCAGAGATACGCGAAGATCCAGCCGCAGCGCCCCTGCATCCATACGCTTTTATCTGTGGAATATATTTCGCCCTTGCGATCGAGACAGGTGTATACGCCGCCGTTGACAGGGTCCATGCCGTTTTTGAGCCAGAAATCAATACACTTTTTCAGCTCGGACTGTATCCAGCCTCTCGCGTTTTCCAGTTTTTGCTTATCCATCGTAAACGCCCCTTTCCGATTCGTCGGTATAAACAGACCCGGTGATCATACTCTTATGGTAGCATCAAAGAAAATAATTTTCAATAGATTTTTAATTTGAAATAATTTTTATTTCTTAGTGACAGGCACACAAAGACATGATATAATAAATATATCACACGCCTCATAACATAAAATTTCTGTATATGGAGGATGCGCAGCATGAATTATCTCGGCATCGAGGCAAGCGTCCGAAATCTTCCGGAGCTTGACCGTGACTTTTTCCCGCTCTATAAGTTCAACCACGCATTTCTTGCATCGGCCCAAAAGCCCGTTGGAGTCGCCGTGGAGCGCAGCGGCGGCGAGATGGCATCCGTCCATACGTTTATCCACGGCACGCCCGACCGAATCGAGGCTGACAGATATTATATCCGCCGTCTCGTCAAGTCCATGCTGTGGATGAAGGGCGGCTGGCGCGTGTATATCAGCGGCGATCGGGAAATGTGTGAGTATATCCGTGAATGCTTCAGCGCGGACGGCTGCCAGGCGTTTGACTGGGACTATTTCTCCCATATATATGAACGGCCGTTTGAGGTTGTCTATGCCGAAAAGCTGCCGGAAGCGAAGGATTCGCCCCGGCCTGCGGGAGGACACTTTGACGGCTGCCGCATAGGCTTTGACGCGGGCGGGAGCGACCGTAAGGTCAGCGCCGTGATCGACGGCGAGACCGTGTATTCCGAGGAGGTCGTGTGGTTTCCCAAGACGACAGCGGACCCGGACTACCACTATGATGGCATCGTTGCTGCGCTCCGGGCGGCGGCGGAGCATCTGCCGCGCGTGGACGCCGTGGGCGTTTCGAGCGCCGGTGTGTATATAAATAACCGCACCATGAACGCTTCGCTCTTCCTCAAGGTGCCGCAGGACCTTTTTGATGCGAAGGTCAAGGATATCTACATCCGCGCCATTACCGATACGTTCGGCGATGTGCCGTTCTGCGTTTTCAACGACGGCGACGTCACCGCGCTCGCCGGTGCCATCAGTCTGGAGGATACGAACATTCTCGGCATCGCCATGGGCACAAGCGAAGCGGGCGGCTATGTTGATGAAAACGGGTATATCACGGGCTGGCTCAACGAGCTGGCGTTCATCCCCGTGGACGCAAACCCCGGCGCAATGCAGGACGAATGGTCGCTCGACATCGGCTGCGGCGTGAAGTATTTCTCGCAGGACGGCGTTATAAAGCTCGCTCCGCGCGCGGGTATCGGGCTGGATGAATCGCTCTCTCCGGCGGAAAAGCTCAAGGTCGTGCAGAAGCTCATGGAAGAGGGGGACGACCGCGCCGCCGCGATATACCGCAGCATCGGCGTGTATCTGGCGCACTCGCTCGCGCTCTACCACGATATGTACCACTTCCGCCATGTGCTGCTGCTCGGGCGCGTAATGTCCGGACGCGGCGGCGAGCTCGTGATAGAAGAGTGCGGCCGCGTGCTGCGCGACGAGTACAGCAAGCTCGCCGATATAATCCACCTCGCTCTGCCGGATGAGAAGTTCCGCCGTGTCGGTCAGTCTGCCGCCGCCGCTTCTCTGCCGGAGAACCGGAAATAACTATCCCGTAATAAGGAGAGCACACATGAAAAAACACATTGTCTGCTTCGGCGATTCCAATACCCACGGCTACTGTGCCGATCCCAATGACTCCGCCGACCGCACCGACCGCTTCAACGAGGACGAACGCTGGACCTGCCTTTTGCAGAAGGCACTGGGGGAGGAGTACCTTGTGCTGGAAGAGGGACTGTCTGGCCGGACGACCGTGTTTTCCGATCCGCTGCACGAGTGTATGTCCGGGCTGGACGTCATATATTCCACACTGATGTCGCATGAGCCGGTCGATCTGCTGATCATCATGCTCGGCACGAACGACACAAAGGAGCGCTTCAACGCAAGTCCGGCGTGCATCGGCATCGGCATGGAGCGCCTTGCATTGAAAGCAGAGACCGTCGCCGCATGGCGCGCCGGCAGGCCGAACCTGCTTATCGTTGCGCCGCCGCACATCGGCGCAGGGCACAACGATCCCGCCATGGGGGCGTCCTGCCACGCGACGTCCATGGGCGTCGCGGAAGAATACCGCAAAAAGTGCGCCGCGCACGGCTGGGCTTTCTTCGACGCCGAGGGCGTGGCGGAGTTCAACACGGTGGACTATATGCACCTCAGCCGCCGCGGGCATCGCCAGCTCGCCGATGCGCTCGCGCCGAGAGTGCGCGATCTGACCTGATGCTGGGGCGCGTATTTCGCTATCAGGGCTGGCTTTGGCGAGCGCTGAATACGCTGACGGACATTCTGGCGCTGAGCGTGCTGTGGCTTTTGTGCAGCATTCCCGTGCTGACGCTGGGCGCGGCGACGACCGCGCTCTATGACAGCGTCGTGCGCTGCATACGGTATAAGCAGTCCGGGCCCTATGAGCGCTTTTTCCGCACGTTCAAAAATGAGCTTGTGCCGGGCCTGCTGCTGACGCTGCTCTGGGGCGCGGTCGCCGCGCTCGGGCTGTGGATGCTCGCGCTGCTGCGGCAGTACAGCGCCGAAGCCCCCACCGCCATGGCTGCGGGCGCGGCGTACTATGTCGCACTGATCCTGCCTCTCGGCGCGGCATGCTGGGTGTTTCCGATCCTCTCACGCTGCGCGATGAGCTTCGGCGCGCTGAACAAAACAGCGCTGAAATTCGCCGCGGGGCATCTGCCGTCAACCGTGGTGCTCGTGCTGATGACGGCTGAAATTGCACGCTTGAGCGTGCGGTGGCTGTTTCCGCTCGCGTTTATGCCGGCGGTGCTGATGCTGCTCTGGTCGCTCTTCACCGAGCCTGCCTTTAAAAAGCACGGTGCGGGGATCGCGGCGGAGACGGAGCAAGAAAACACGGAAGACGCTGCGGACGCTTCCGAAAAGGAATAAAGAAAACGGCGGCTCATTCGTTCGGATCGGATGAGCCGCTGTCTTTTGTGACTATTAGCGCAAAATCCGCACTTCTTCATGGTTCATACCCTCCGGCAATACATTCGGCATTTTGCGCTGAGTGATGTCATTATTATGCGCAGTATCGGGACAAAAAGGGCTTGCCGTCTGCTTTTCACAGACAACAAGCCCTTTGCATATTTGTCTAACTTTTGCCGGGACGCTTCATTTCATGCAGATAGCCTGCAATTATCAGTATTTTTTGCAATCGATTCCTTTTGTTGCCGGTCCATAGGCATATGGGTATATTTCACCTATGGTCATCAATTCAATTTCACCCTCAGTCGTAGCACCGATGATCCGGACATTGGGATTGTTGTCACAGAATTCCCAGATGACCTGTCTGCATTCTGCGCAGGGGACACCGGAGTATGGACCGTAGCATACTAAGGCCTCAATTACGCGCTCACCGTGCATGGCCATATTCATTACGGCGTTTCGCTCTGCATGACAGCTGGTCTGAAGAGAGATTATTTCAACATTGCAGCCGGGAAAAACCTTTCCGTTGGCGGTGCGAACGGCGGAACCTACTTTGTGATTGCTGTAAGGAGTATAAGCGTTTTCTCGGGCTTCCATGGCCGTTTTTACAAGTGCCTGATCCTCTTTGCTGAGCTTATCAAATGTTGTTATTTCCATTTTTATATCCTTTCGATTTAACAAGTACATTTGCACAGAGCCTAAGCTGGACAGTGATCTAAGAAACTGCTGCCTGATTAAGCCTGCTTTTTGCTGCAGCCCCAACCGATGGCAAACGGAATTGCTGACAGAAGGAGTCCGCCGAGAGATGCGGGGAAGGGCTCGCCGATAAGGATGAGCACCACAGACGAAATAACACCGACGATCATTGTGGAAAGAATGTATTTTTCGCCGATCTTCATATTACAGGTGCGTGCAATGACAGGCAGCAGAAGACCGGGTACATACACGGAGTAGCCGTACATAAGAATTTTGGTAACACTGCCGACTTTGAGAGCCAAAACGAGAGAGAGCAGACCTACAACGCCAACGAATATTCTGTTGACGAGAATGGCTGTTTTGTTATTATACTCACCCTTATAAAGCACGGCGAACACATCCTGCTCCAAGGTGGTTGAACAGGCAAGGAGCGTAGAGCTTGCCGTGGATACGGCAACACCGGCAAAAGCTACAACGAGAAGGCCGCGGATGCCGCTGGGGAGAATAACCTTAACCGTATCAAGCATAACCGTGGCGGGGTCGCTGCCGTTGGGGAGGATAACATGAGCCATTACTCCGATAAAGGTAAGGACGAGTCCGAAAATGACCATAAGGATAAATGCGCCCTCGATGTTCTTCTTGGCGGATTTTTCATCCTTTGCGGCGAAGATTCTCTGGAATGCCATCGTGTCAATAAATCCGGCGGGGGCAAGGAGCCACCAGGTGATCATCGTTCCGGAGGGAACACTGCTGAAGAGACTATAGTATCCGTCGATCTGCCGTGTAGAGTCGATTGCCTCTGCAACGTTATATCTGGAAAGAATGACCGCAGGAATGACAAGACCTATAACTAAAAGGAACAGCACCGATTGGAAGGAGTCTGTATAGAGCACGGCTCGAAGGCCGCCAAGGACAGTGAATATAACAATAATAATATAAGCAATGATGACAGCGGTGGTGCCGTTGAGATTGGTGAATGTGGTGATTACCAAAATAATTCCGGCCACCTGTCCTGCAGTCCACGCAAGATAGTTCCACACGGTGACAAGAGAAGAGACAATACGAATTGCCGGGGAGGAATGCAGAGGATCAACGGTATCGGAAAGAGTGGTATACATTCTCTTCCGGAGAAGCTTCGCCATGGTCATGCCCATTATGAAGACGCCGAGCGGGAAGGTTACCCACCACCACCAGCCGGCGATGCCATACTGGTATACATACTGAGGGGTTCCGAACAGACCGGAAAGACCTGTCCATGAAGCAAACAGGGAAAGGATTACCCAAAAATTTCCTACGCTTCTTCCTGCTAATGCATAGTCTTCGTTGGTTTTAACCTTCTTCATGGAAGTAAAACCTATTCCGAGCATGATAAGTAAGTAAATCGCGATTAAAATCCAGTCTAATCCGCCCATTTGTGTTTCTCCTTTTATTTAGTATTTCCTGTGAGCTGACCAGCTCTTATTGATATTAAAACAAGGAGAAATGGTAAAATAGGCCAAATGGCACGGTTACTGGTGTTATTCCAGAATTTTTATAAGACTGTTCAGTTCGGATGCCTGAACAATTATTTTTCCATGCCTGACAGAAATAAGATTCTGAAGCACCAGCTCTTGAACTGCACGGTTTATGGTTCTTAGGCTAAGTCCCGTCAGAAGTGCCAGATCCTGGTGTGTACATTCTACAACATACAGCTCATCCGAAAAGTCGGCATGACGCAGATCCTTGAGCAAAATATTAGCGACTCTCTGCACAGGTGAGTAAAATTTGGTTTTCGCCTGATCTGTGACAATGGTAAACGCCTTGTTAGCAATGCAGTATACTACATAATCCCGGAAATCTTTATTGTCCATCCACCTGTCAAAAAGCTCAAAGCTGATTGAACCGAGATCAACTTTGGTTCTGGCAATTACAGTGGAAGCGTAGGAATAATTCCCGGACAGATACTCAAGATCGCCCAGCAGGGTCATAGTCTGCTCCTTTGCGTACGCAAACTCTCTCCCCTCTACGGAAGAATTAAAAACCAGCACTTTCCCGCTGAACATTACAGACATGGTTTTTACATTGTCGTTTGCGGTACGGATCAATTCTCCCGGAGAATAGCTCTCAAAAACTATCTCAGTTCTTATGAAATCGGGCAAGGTGATTTCATTGCCGCGCAAGACGTGCTCCAGACGCCGAATTTTCTCAGAGCGCTTTTTATTCTGTGAAAATGCCGGTACACTCATTTCAAGAAAGCTCCTTCCCGCATATTCCGATTTTATTCTAATATGGAACCATGTTTAATGCAAGTTGAACTGTTATTTCACGGCTATGATCAGAAAAATCCAACGGGAGGGAAAGACCTTGAGCAGATGGATTCATAAATCTCCGCAGTATCCGCATTCCCAATAGCATAGTTTTTCGATTCTATAAAAAAATTGGGTGCAGCTCATCCCTCCGGGATTGCCCACCCAACATTTGATTTAGAATCTAAAAAAGCGTATCAACCAGAAATAAAAAATCAGCACAACAGATAAACTGTTGTGCTGATTGGTGCGGGAGAAGAGACTTGAACTCTCACGTCTATGGTTGGACACAGGCACCTCAAGCCTGCCTGTCTACCTATTCCAGCACTCCCGCATGTCAAAGGCGAGTGTTATTATATCATGCCTTTGAAAAATGTCAACACCTAATTTAAGAAATTTGGAAATTATCGGTAAGGCGTTCCGTCGGCGCGATAAAGCGCCATGCGGCAGAAGCGGCCGCCGTCCGGCGCACAGTCCGGAAGGTGTGTCCGCACCGCCGCAGTGAGAAGCTCGGGATTCACCACGGGCTCGGCGCAGGAGACGATCCCCTCGACTGTTACAATGCCGTCGCCGGCGGTAAATGTCAGATCGCGTACATGCTCGGTCACGGTGAAAAGTCCCTCGCCGCGTTTGGTTTTGCGCATGACCTCGACGGGGGCGGCAAAAAGCTCCCGGCATTTTGCGGCGACGGTTTCCGTGTCGGCGGTATCGTATTCCCATGTGCCGTTCACGCGCATCCATTTGAGCTCGGCGGGCTTCATCGCGTTCTCGTAGCAGTCCGTCACGCAGATGCCCTCCGGCATCACGGCGGTCAGCTGCGCGGGCAGCGCGGCAATGTCCACATCCTCGCGCACGCGGATGTCGGCGATCTGGCAGAGGCTTGCCGTGCCGACGGAGAGCGGCAGAAGAATCGAGATGAGCTCGTGGGGGTTGAAGCCCTCGCTGTACCGGATGGGAATGCCGGCGCGCTTGATGGCACGCTGCAGCGTGCGCATCGTATCGAGATGCGACATCCATATCGCGCGGCGGGTCTGCTCATATACGAGCCGGAGCTTATCCATCGCAGCGGCCTCCTTTCAGAAATGCGGCGGCGCCGCAGCCGGAGCACTGCGCCCGGCAGTCGGGGGAGAGAAGCCCCCGGTGCGCCTGCTCGTATTCGTGGATATAGTGGCGCCTGTTCACGCCCATATAGAGATGATCCCACGGCAGCACTTCATCGAGCGAGCGTTCGCGGTTGGCATAGAACGGGAAGGAGATGCCTTCCTCCTCCGCAGCCCTTTCCCAGCGCTTGAGATCAAAGCCCTCCGACCACGATTCAAGAAAGCCGCCCTGCCGCCAGATGTTTTCGATCATTGCGCCGAGCCGCCGGTCGCCGCGCGAGAGCACCGCCTCAGTGAGCGAGGTGTCGGCGTCATGCCAGTTGTAGGTAACGGCGCGCGCTTTCATATTGTCGCGCAGCAGCGTAACGCGGCGCATATACTCTTCGCGCGTGACCTGCGGCTCCCACTGAAACGGCGTGTGCGGCTTTGGTACGAAGCAGGACGTGCTCACCGTCACGCGCAGCCCGTGGCTGCGGTTGGGCGAGTTTTCCCGCCAGCAATGCACAACGCGGTCGGCAAGCTCGGCGATGCCGAGCACATCCTCGTCCGTCTCCGTCGGCAGACCGAGCATGAAATAGAGCTTCACGCTGTTCCAACCGCCCTGAAACGCCACGGCGCACGAGCGGAGAAGGTCTTCCTCGGTGACATTCTTGTTGATAACGTCGCGCAGGCGCTGTGTACCGGCCTCGGGCGCAAAGGTGAGACCGGATTTGCGCACCTTCTGCACGCGCTGCATGATGTCCATAGAGAAGTTGTCCGCGCGCAGCGAGGGGAGCGAGAGACCGATGCCGCGGCTTTCGCAGTAGTCCATCAGTCCGTCGCAAAGCTCATTCAGCCCGCGGTAGTCGCTCGTGCTGAGCGAGAGGAGCGTGATCTCGTGATAGCCGGAGAAGGCAAGAGATTCCTTACCGTACTCCATGCATTTTTCCACGCTGCGGCTGCGCACCGGACGGTAAATGTGTCCGGCCTGGCAGAACCGGCAGCCGCGGATGCAGCCGCGGAAGAGCTCAAGACCGACGCGGTCGTGCACGATCTCCGTGGAGGGGACGATCGCGTCCACGGGGAAGCAGCTGTTTTCAAAGTCCGTAACAATGCGCTTCGTAATGCGCTCGGGCGCGCCGGGCGCAGCGTGCATGGCCTTGAGCGTGCCATCGGCGTTATACTCCGGTGTATAGAGCGAGGGGACGTACACGCCGCTGATGAGCGCGGCGCGGCGGAGAAATTCCGCCTTGCTCCAACCGGCGGCTTTCGCTTCGCGCAGAAGCTGCAAAACTTCGCCGTCCACGCTCTCGCCCTCGCCGATGATCATAAGATCGAAAAAGTCCGCCATCGGCTCGCTGTTGCAGCAAACGCTGCCGCCCGCGAATACGAGCGGCGTGAGACTTGTGCGCTCGGCGCTGCGCAGCGGAATGCCGGCCAGATCGAGCATTTCGAGAACGGTCGTATACGCCATCTCGTAGCCGAGAGAAAAGCCGATCGCGTCAAACTCGCTGAGCGGGTCGCCGCTTTCAAGCGCGTAGAGGGGGAGGCCCTTTTCGCGCATCTGCCGGTCCATATCAAACCAGGGGGCGAACACGCGCTCGCACCACACGCCGGGAAGGTTGTTGAGCACCTGATAGAGAATGCGCATACCGGTGTTCGACATGCCGATCTCATACGTGTCCGGGAAGCAGAGCGCCATGCGGAGATCGACTTCACTTTTATCTTTTTGAATTTCGCCGTACTCACCGCCGGTGTATCGGGCGGGCTTCTGTACGAGCGGGAGAATCCGTTCAAGTTTCTTGTCCATACATCAAAGCTCCTGCACAGAGTGTGCGTAAAATGTACGTACATTCTATAACAGTCTGAAGTTTTTTACAAGAATAGAAAAAGAGTTTCCGAAAAATACTTGACAATTCCGCCGAAAGACAATATAATTCTGTCTTGCTGATATCGGTATCGGGGTGTAGCGCAGTTGGTAGCGTGCTTGGTTCGGGACCAAGAGGCCGCGAGTTCAAGTCTCGCCACTCCGACCATGCAGAGTGTCCTTATAGGATCTGAGTATCCTGTAATGGACACT